>OAUS01000066.1_pt1 | contig 104551 bp, 110 predicted proteins | sample 1516801 | NCBI WGS metagenome assembly OAUS01 (sample SAMEA2580001, study PRJEB22360) | human gut metagenome | biome: human gut; feature: human-associated habitat; material: faeces | place: Denmark | collected 2008/2010
AGAAGAAGCTCCCACTTCAAAAATTACGAAATAATTTTAAGTGGGAGAGGTTCACCATATTTATCGGCGTATACACGCTGATTGTCGATTGTACCGCGTTCCGCCTGCTCGTCAGACGATACGCGACAGTAGACAGCTACATCCATAGTGTTATACCTCCTCAAAAATTTGGCGAGCTCTACAGAATATTCACTTTTAGGATGTATTCCATTCGTGGCGTTTTTTCCTAAAGTTAACATTTTCGTGACCTCACGAAAATGTTATTTTACGTCTATTGTGCGTTTTGAATAGACGTGAGAGCTTTTGTTATAGCATTGCAGACCAATATTCAACACCACTTTCATTTACATGAGCCAGTTCATCGAATTTGCTTTTTACTCAACCCTAACTTAAAGCAATCATGACAGGTCCGGGGTGCTGTGCTATAATTATAAATATCAAGGAACTTCTCCATAATTTTCTCTTACTGTATTCATACCATTAGATAATGAAAGCTATCTTCTTGTATGAATACAGCCCTCACTAAGGGTAGTTCACTCTAAATGGAGAATGAGGAGAAGTGACCAGATACCATAGACAAATGCGATTCATCATTAACCTTCTTTTGCTTATTGGCAACTGCCGTAGCTAGTTTTAGGAGACTGGCTACGGCAGTTGTTTTTTATATTTTATTATCCTTTATCTCACTATCTGCTTTCTTGCAATGTGAAAATAATTCACATTGCTTTGTAGTTTTATGTGATAAATTCCAAAGTCAAAAGATTGGATTGTGATTTTATGTGATAATATTGTAATAAACGTCTTTGGTAAAAATGGCACTTTTTCCAAAAGACGTTGCTTTTATTTTATTATCCTAAATTCTGCTCGTCTTTTTCCGCGTCCTGCTCCTGCTGATACAATTCAAAATCAATCTGCCTATCTATTCTGTCTTTACCGCCTTCATCTAAAAGGCGGTATTTTTTATGTGCTGAATTCCTTTATTCCCAACCGTTCTTTAGGAAATAATCAACAAACATCGGCTCTATATCGGAATATTCTAAAAGTTTTATGGCAAAAAAATCAGCTTCGTTCTCGTGACGGGTGGAGCGGTAATAAGAACGATTTTCTAAACAATAGTGGTGATATTTAGGATGAAGAAGAATGTGTCCAAGCTCATGGGCGATTACGGCTTGTTGTTGCCAGTGTTCAAGCTCTGCGTTAACGAATATGAATTTCTGTTTTAGGATGGTTTTCCAAAAGCCGTTAATATGAGAAGGAGTGTCAACATATCTAACATGAATACCTAAAGCTTTAGCGATGCGTTCGGGGACAGTTTCATCAGTACGTTTTACAAGGTTTTTAATTCTAAGCGGAATATTATAACCCATACTGCACCTCTTATTTACGTCTATTCATTTCCTTTGCTTCATAGAAAGCAGCTTCGAGTATACGCATCATTTTCTCTTTATCTTCCTCGGTTACAAGTCGACCGTTTAAAGTAATAGCTTCATCCTCAAGGATTTTCTTTAAGTCCTTGGGGATTTTTTTTGTTTTCGGGGTAGCTTCTTCATTATCTAATAAATAATCAACAGATACGTTAAAAAAGTTGGCTAATGTTTGCAATGTTTTAGTGTTTGGGTCACGTGTTCCGTTTTCCCATTGTGAAATCATATTTTGAGAATAGCCAATTTTTTCCGCTAATGCTTTTTGTGATAATTTATGTGTTTTTCTAAGCTCTGATAATTTCATGATAATCACCTCTAGTTACATTATCGCTAAAAGGGATAAAAAAAGCAATAGAAATAGAAAAAATATAGCAATAAGCTATTGACAATATAAAATGTAGTGCTATAATAATAGCAAATAGAGATATAGCAATGAGCTATATTAGGGGGTGATATAGTGAGAAAATGGTTAAAAGCGTTGCGTAATAAGAATAAATTAACTCAACAAGATTTAGCAGAGTTATTAAATATCTCTCAAAACTATTATTGTGATATTGAAAATGGTGTTAAACAAATTGATTTGAATTTGTCTACAGCATCAAAATTGTCGGATATATTTAACATTCCGCTGTCTACAATTAGAAATTATGAAGAATCTTTAAAGGGGGAATAACAATGAACGCATTACTAAAAGTTGAAGTTAACGAAAATCAAGAGCAAGCCGTAAGCGGTAGAGAATTGCACATGTTTTTAGAAATCGAAACTCCATATAAAAAATGGTTTGACAGAATGTGTGAGTATGGATTCTCTGAAAATATGGACTATTTAACGGTGGACAAAAATGTCTATGGTCAAAATGGACAATTGATGCCACAGAAACAATATGACCACCTTATGAAAATCGACATGGCAAAAGAACTTTGCATGTTAGCCCGCAATGAGAAAGGCAAACAGGCACGTCAATACTTCTTAGAAGTTGAACGTGATTGGAACAGTCCCGAAAAGGTTATGGCAAGGGCTCTGAATATCGCCAACAATACCATCAATAACCTAAAGCTAGAAAACTCTATGCAAAAACAGATGATAGCAGAGTTCAAACCAGTTAAAGATTATGTCGATACTATTTTAAGTAGTACAGACACAGTAACAGTAACACAGATTGCAGCAGATTATGGTTTAAGTGCAAGAGCGTTGAACAAAATTCTTTGGGAAGAAAAGCTTATCCATAATGTTAATGGACAATGGATTCTATACAAACGTTGGATGAACAAAGGCTTTACCAAGTCAGAAACAATCAACGTACCTCGTGCTGACGGCAGTAGCAAAGTAGTTATGAATACTAAATGGACACAGAAAGGCAGACTTAAAATTCATGAAATCTTAACTGCTGTAGGTATCGTAGCTGAAATGGATAAAGCAGTATAAGGAGGTGAGGATGATGGCAAGAGCTAAGCTTACATTAAGAATCTCAAAGGAGCTTAACGATTTTACAAAAGAAAAAGCAGATTCTCTTGGCATAAGTCAAAACAATCTGCTTGTGGTTTTAATAGAGTTGGGGTTGAAATGCTATGAATTTAATCCTCGTGCAACGGCAGAGAAATTACTCCGTTAGTTTTTTCGTAATCTGCGATGTACGTTTTGACGAGCATTTCAAGTTCTTTGTTAACTGTCCTGAAATTACTGTCAGCAATATAACGCAGTTTTTCTAAAGTATCTTGGTCTACTCTAAATGTAAATTTCGGCAACTGTGACGGCATAATGCCACCTCCTTTTTATATAACTATACCAGAAAATAGTAAAAAAAAAAGTATTGACGGCAAGGTGACGGCAGATTACAATAATAACAGGAGGTGACTAAAAAGTGACGGCAAGCGTAAAAAAGTTAACTGTTAGAATTAAACCAGAGCTTGATGCCGAACTTAGTGCTATCGCGAAAGATAGAGAAGTCAGCAAGACACATATAATCAGAGAAGCTATTAAACGTATATTGAAAAAGGAGCGAAGAAATGAACGAATTACAAATTTTTAAGAATGAAGAGTTTGGCGAAATCAGAACTATTGAAGTAAACAATCAACCTTGGTTCGTGGGAAAAGATGTCGCCGACATTTTAGGTTATGCGAAGCCTGAAAATGCAATTTCTGCACATGTAGACGAGGAAGATAAAACCACTACCCTGATTCAGGGTAATGGTTCTAACTATAAAAGTAAAACCACTATTATCAACGAAAGCGGTTTATACAGTTTGATTCTATCCAGCAAATTACCGACAGCCAAAAAGTTTAAGCGTTGGGTGACTAGCGAGGTGTTACCTACCATCCGTAAGACTGGCGGATATTTAACACCTGAAAAAGTAGAAGAGGTGTTAAGTAATCCTGATACTATTATCAAGCTGGCTACCGACTTAAAAGAGGAGCGAGCTAAACGCAAGGAAGCAGAAAACCGCCTCGAAGAGGCAAAGCCTAAGGTACTGTTTGCTAATGCGGTGACGGAAAGCGACGGGACAATATTAATCGGCGACCTTGCTAAATTTATTAAGCAAAACGGTCGCGACATGGGGCAAAAGAGATTATTTGAGCAGTTGCGTAACGATGGATTTTTAATTAAGCAAAAATGCAGTAGCTACAACATGCCTACACAAAGGGCGATGGATATGGGCTTGTTTAAGGTTAAAGAGTCCTCAATCGTACAGCCCGACGGTGTTGTCAGGTTGACCCGTACAGTTAAAGTGACTGGAAAGGGACAGATTTATTTTATAAATAAGTTTTTAGGCGAGCAGGCTCAACAATCCCTTGACCTGGAGGTGTGAGTATGCAGACACTGGCAACGTGGCAACAGCGTGGTGCTGTTGTGACGGTGGTAGCGACATATGGTGATACTGATTTTGTAATCAGCGAGGATAGAAATAATGAAATTAGAATTAAAGAAGACAGGCGACAGCGTGGTGCTGAGTCTGGCAGAGCTGAAAGCTCTCATACTGCCTGCATTGATTAACGGCGGTAGCATGACCGTTAAGAAACCTTGCAGGGTAGCTAGAAAACCTATCACCCGAAAACGCAGGGGATGGAAACGAATAGAATAATCTCATGACGCGGTGAAATTCCGAACAGTAGAAAAGGAGAAGCATATGAGAAGAAAACAGAACGCAGCTCCAGTATGCTTTATCTGTAAGACACCTAGCCTGCACTTGTCTAAAGTGTGGAGTGACAAGCTAGGTATGGAAATTGAAGTCTGTCCCAACTGCGTGGAAGACTGGAAAGAGAAGGCTCAGCGAAAAGCCAAATGGGATATGAAAGACCTTATGGAACGTCTTCACTGCCAAAAGCTGGCGAATGAAGCAAGGGCAGAAGAACGTTCTCATGCAGGCGAAAGACTGCTAGAGAGATTCAGAAACGCTATGCGGTTCATGAAAAAGAAGAAAGAAGGATGAATGATGATGAACAAAATAATAGCTATAGCCTTAATTTTAGCAACGGCGTGGTGCTGCGAAGGCTGTTTTAAGGAATATGAAACCCACTATGAGTATCACACAATGAAGGCAGGGGAAACCGTGTGGGATGTTGCGTGTGACGCCTACCAACGTCAAGACCGCCACGACGATGTCCGTTGCGTGGTGGACGATATCGCCGAGGCGAACGGCCTTTTTAAACACGGCGATGTTAAACCTATCGTTGCGGGTATGGTAATCAAAGTTCCTCTTCAAAAAGAGAAAAATAAATAAGAAGGGAAGCCGAAGAATGGATATCAAAAAAACCGAATACTTGATCAAGGCATTACAAGAAAATTTAAAAAAATACAAGACAGCAGCATTGTCTTTAAGCTATGGTGATAATACCGACGAAGTACCTATGAGCACGAATGTTTTCTTTGTAGGTGACGAAATGGCCTATTTTGCTGAGCTTAGAAACAGAAATGTAGTAATGAATGAATTTTTCCAAAAGGTTGACACCCTTAAAATGGTCTTCCTGATGGCAGAAACTTTAGCGTACACCTTTCATACGTTCAGGAAAAATCTGAAGACAGCCACTAAAGATGACAGAGATGAAGCCTTAAAAGACATTATCGCCTGGGCTTTGAAAGAAGATGAAAACTGGAACCGGAAACAGATTGAAGAACTTGACTTCAAATCAAAAAGGGGAAGAACAGGCAAGAGGGAGGACTTGAACTGATGAAAGGTAAGCTGATTCTAAAGGTTGAGGAAGCCGAACAGTTCCCTGAAAAGTGGGAAGAAATCAGGAATCAAGGTATAGGCGGTAGCGATATTGCTTGCATTATGGGCTATAACAAATGGAAAAGCCCTTATACCTTGTGGACTGAAAAAACAGGGCAAAGTCAGCCCGAGGACTTAAGCGACAATGAATTTGTTTATTGGGGAACGGTTCTTGAACAAGCCGTTGCCAACAGATTCGTTGAGCTGACAGGCAAGAAAGTCCGCAAATGTGGAACTCTTGCGGATGAAGAATACAGTTTTCTCCACGCTAATGTGGATAGGCTGGTAGTTGGTGAGAACGCAGGGCTTGAATGCAAGACAGCTAACGCGTTTAAAGTAGAGGACTGGGAAGGCGAGGAAGTCCCAGACGCCTATTACTGTCAGTGCCAATGGTACATGATGGTAACTGGTGCTGAACTGTGGTACATTGCCTGCCTCATTGGTGGCAACCACTTTGAGTGGAAGCCAATACCGAGAGACGAGGCGTTTATAAAAGAAATGCGTGAAACCGCCATTCTGTTTTGGCAGGAGAACGTACAAAAAAATATTCCGCCCGCTGTCGATGGTAGCGACAGCACCACAGAAACGTTAAACAAAATGTTTGACGAGCCGAAGGAAGATACAGTGATGTTGCCCAGCGTCGCAGGCTCATTAATCCAGCGTCTGGACGAATTAGCAACCACAAAAAAACTGCTTGAGAGCGAAATCTCGATGGCACAAAACAAATTAAAAGAGTTACTTGGGAACAGCGAATGCGGTATGTTCAACGATAGAAAGGTATCGTGGAAAATGACCGCACCTAGAGTGACAATCGATACAAAATTGTTGAAGACTGAATTGCCTGATATTTATCAGAAGTATGCAAAAACTGGCAAAGCAAGCAGACGATTCAGTTTAAAATAAAAAGTATATTTATACAAAACGGAGGTTGACTTAGGTTGGGTAAATTTTTAGATTTAACTGGCACTAGGTTTGGGCGACTAACAGTAGTAAAAGAAGCTGGCAGGACTAAGCAAGGTTCTGTCAAGTGGCTTTGTAAGTGCGATTGCGGAAACACAATTACTGTTGATGGCTCACACTTGCGAACTGGAAGTACTAGAAGTTGTGGGTGTTTACAGTTTGAACAACGTCAAGCAATGGGAAAGGCTAATAAAGGCAAAGGATATGATTTGACTGGGCAAAGGTTTGGTCGTTGGTTGGTGCTGAACAAAACAAAAGAAGCTGTCAACAGAACTGCCGTCTATGAGTGCCGTTGCGATTGTGGAACTGTAAAAAAAGTAAAAGGAACTTGCCTTACAGCAGGTGAAAGCACTCTGTTGCCTTGTAAAATATTCACAGTATAGTTTTGTTATCACAAAACATAAAAGCATTGATAAACAAAATGCTAAATTATTATATAATTCAGGCTAGGGACTAGCCGTAGAGCTTGGTAAATATAGTTAGGTTACTAACTACTTCCCAAGAAGCTCCCACTTCTTAAAGTGGTGAGTGGTTCACAAACGATGATTTAATTCAAGGAGGATTCAAAAATGGCAACTGTTAACGGAATTGCAAAACGAAATAATCAGGTGGGCAAACAAGAGGTTAGCCCTTTAAACATCATGATTACATCTAAAAGTGTACAGGATAGATTTGAAAAAATGCTGGGCGATAACAGCTCTTCTTTCTTAAGCAGTGTTTTAACTACTGTAAATGATAACAAACTGTTGCAAAACACAGACCCGAGAACCGTATTAGCTAGTGCTGCTATTGCCGCGTCCTTGAAACTGCCTATTGTAAACTCTTTAGGTAAAGCATATTTAGTGCCATATGGCAGTAAATGCACACTTCAGATTGGCTATAAAGGGCTTATTGCTTTGGCTCAACGTAGCGGTCAAATTAAATCTATTGTTTCTGTTGAGGTATACGAGGGTGAACTTAAAAACTGGAATAAGTTCACAGAAGAATATGAGTTGGGCGAAAAACTGTCTGATGCCGTAGTAGGTTACTTTGCAAGTTTCGAGCTTTTAAACGGCTTTAAGAAGTCCGCATACTGGACACGTGATGAAGTTCTGGCTCATGCCAAAAGATTCAGTAAGACTTTTAATAATGGCCCGTGGAAAACTGACGAAATTGCCATGAGCAAAAAAGTTGTATTGAGTGCTTTGTTAAAGACCTATGCACCGATGAGTATCGAAATGCAGGAAGGACTTGAGAAGGACGGCAAGGTGGCTACATTCGACGAGCAGACTGGACAAGAGGAATTCATCGACGCGGACGCAATCGACGCTCAAAACGAAAATGCGGACGTTACAGAGGGTGTTCTTGTTGACACTGAAACCGGGGAGGTTTTGGAAAAATGATGTACACAGAAATTAAACGCTTACACGCTATGCTTGATGAGGCAGGCGTTCCAAACGACTTTTGGGCAACGGACGCAGGGTATGAAAAGTCTTATCATCTCTGTTATCCAGAGGTTGAGAAAGGCGTGACTGTATGCAGTGTCATTCAGTCCCCTTTCAGCTATGGCGGAGAGGATAACCGCCTTGAAATTACAGGCTTATTAACCGATGAAGAACGAGAAGAAGACGATGTTGTAGGCTGGCTTACAGCCGAAGAAGTCTTTGCACGCATTGCTTTTCACTGGAAAGCAATGATTAAGAGGGGCAATAAAAATGGCAGAGACAGGTAAGCGATACTGGTGGCTGAAACTGCCTGAAGATTTTTTTAGACAGCTGCCTATGAAAAAGCTGCGTCGCATTGCAGGCGGGGATACATACACGATCATTTATCTAAAAATGATGTTGCTGTCGCTGAAAACCGAAGGTGTAATCAGCTATGAGTGTGCAGAAGGGGATTTTATTGAGAACCTGGCGTTGGACATCGACGAGGATGAAGAAAATGTTGCTGTTGCCGTTGCTTTTCTGACAAAAAACAGTCTGTTGGAAAACAGCGACAACGAAGCAACTAAAGTCCTTCCGGCAGCAATCAACGCGATAGGCTCGGAAGGTGCGTCAGCAAAGCGAATGCGGGATTTAAGACGTAGAAAAAAAGAAAAAAGCGTCACATTGTTACAACCCTGTGACGAGTGCGTGACGCGTGCGTTACGGAGAGATAGAGATAGAGAAGATATAGATAAAGAGTTAGAAAAAGAAAATAATCATCATTATCATGATGATTACAAAAGAAAAAGCAAAAAAAATAACGACGACGACAAAATGAACGCTGAAATCTTTCTTCTCTGGGAAAAAAATATCATGCCGTTAACACCTATTATTGCGGAAAAGCTGAACGCACTGGTTGAGGAAACTGGCGAAGCATTTGTTTCGGATGCCATTTGCAAGGCTGTGGAGTACGGCAAAAGGAACTTTGCCTATATTCAAGCCGTAGCAAGAAACCTTGCAGCAGGGAACGGCGAAAAAACTAAAAGCGGCAGTGACCCTTTTGAAAGCGTATTCGGAGGTGATTAACTTTGCTGATTACAAGGGCTGATGTAAAGGACACTGTAGGCAGATTGTATAAAGCAGGGAAGATGTTCCCCCAACGCGACAGAGCCAATGCTGTCGCGTCTGGGGAAGAACGAGTGAAGTTAATCATGTCTATCATGAAAGATACGATTGACACAATAGCTGATATTTTCGTGCCTAGAAGAATCGGTGCGGAACGATGGGAAAAGGCTACAGAAATAGCAATTCTGAGCAGTGAGAAGACAATCTCCCCGGCACTTATGGCTACTGCACTCAAACAAGCCGAAACTGAATATGTGCAGCAGAATATAACTGCAAACGAGGAAGCCAAACGTCAGGCAGTGTCGACATACAGTTCCGAAGACAATAAAGTTTTATGGGAATGGACGCGTAGGAAGCTTGCCGAAGGCAGAACTTTCAGCGACTATATGCCCGATGATAACACTGTGAGCAACTATGGTCGCAAGATTGGCTTAACCGATACAGAAATCATGAAGCAGAAAAGCATTTTAAAAGCTTATCTGTGTGACGCGAAATTTGCAGCAGTAAATAAATGCCCTATCGGGAGTAAGTTATTTGTCCATCAAGCAGATGACGGGAAAATGGTCAAACTTGCTTTAATTTAAGTTTAGAGCGTTTTTAGGTATGTGAGGTATATCGATATACCTAAACAGCAAAAACTTTCAATCTAGGTACGTTTCCGTGCGTGTGAGGGCTATGTTTAAGTGAAGAAGGCGGAGAGAAATGGGAAGAACCCCCAAAGATTACACAGGAGAGAAAATCGGAATGCTGACAGTTGTTCAGCAGATGAAGCCGAAGCCGAACGATAAATTCCCAATGTGGCTGTGTCACTGTGAATGCGGTGAGTACTGCGTTAAATCGTCAATGCAGCTGAAAGGGAGACCGCATAGCTGTGGCTGCCTTAACGAGGCAAAAAAGAAAGCGTGGAACGAACAGCAAAAAGAAAAACGCAAGCTCAAGGTGAAAACCGAAAAAGAAATTGCCGTTGGTTGGAAATATATCGCAGCCAACAAGGAACGTTGGGCTGAACAGCGGGAAAAAATGATGCAGAAAACGGACTTTGATTTGTTTTTTTTAAAGTATCGCTGTCCGCATCCGATACCGCAGTGCCGAAAAAGTGCTAACGGCACTTGCTGTTGGGATTGCGAGGAGTTTGAAACCTGCGAAAACGTGTGTCATAACTCCCCGGCAAAATGTGGATGGAAAGACGCTGAGAGAATGTATAAAAAGAAAATGGATAGTGAATAAATATAGAAAAATACAAAGAGGAATTAAGTATGAAATTTGTAGATTTTTTCGCTGGTATAGGCGGAATGAGATTGAAGAAAAGATGTTAAGGAGTGATAAAAAATGAAAATAGGCACAAAAAAATTACAAGAAATTATAGAAAGCCATGGTAAATGGCTGAAATTTGAGGACGGCGGGAAATGTGCTGACCTGCGAGGTGCTGACCTGCAAGGTGCTGACCTGCAAGATGCTAATCTGCAAGGTGCTCACCTGCAAGGTGCTGACCTGCGAGGTGCTGACCTGCAAGGTGCTAATCTGCGAGGTGCTGACCTGCAATGTGCTTACCTGCAAGGTGCTTACCTGCAAGGTGCTGACCTGCAAGGTGCTGACCTGCAAGGTGCTTACCTGCAATGTGCTTACCTGCAAGGTGCTAATCTGCGAGGTGCTAATCTGCGAGATGCTGACCTGCAAGGTGCTTGCCTGCGAGGTGCTGACCTGCGAGGTGCTAATCTGCGAGGTGCTCACCTGCGAGGTGCTAATCTGCGAGATGCTGACCTGCGAGGTGCTTGCCTGCAAGGTGCTTACCTGCAATGTGCTTACCTGCAAGGTGCTTACCTGCGAGGTGCTGACCTGCGAGGTGCTCACCTGCCCAATGGTATATATCAAATTGTAGGCTGTGGCAGTTATAATCGCTGTACAACCTATGACAGTATCAATGATAGGGTGATTTGCGGATGCTGGGACGATGGCAGCGGTAATCGCTTAGAGTCTTTTAAGAAACGTATTGAGACTATTTATGGCGATAAAGGTGAAACTCCTAATGCTGCCTACTATATAGAATATATGACGGCTATTAATTTTTTCGAAATGGTAAAGAGGGCAAGAAAGCTGTGAATACTCATTGAAGAATTAAAATCTGAAAATGATTTACTTAAATCAAAAATCAAAGAGCTAGAGGGCGAAAAACAATGCTAACTGAAGAAATTATCCTCTCTGTACTGTTTGCGGTATGGGGAGTGTTTGCCGTAAAAGGTATAGCGGATTGGATTTTAAACAAGTGAAATGCAGGAATCACGTTTTATGAGGAGGAGCAATGAAAGCACGTAAGAGGAAAAATCGCTTTTACCGAATTTGGCAAAAACAAATAGCACGTAATGCAAAAATGTTACGGCTTGTATACGGCAATAGAAGAAAATCAAAGCTTGTTGCTAGAGCGAAAATTTGCAGTAAAGGTAAGCATTTGCTTGTTAACAAATGGGTTGACAAAGACGTTTACTATAAAGCTGTGAAAAATAATCGGTAGTTTATGCTTGACGGCCATTATTGTGGCTATAGTGTATTTTGACAGACGATAGGAGGATAAAAATGCATTTAAATGAATATCAGAAAAAAGCTCAAAGATTTATTAACCCAGCATTAAGGGATATTCAGGTTGAAGCTCATGCACTGCATGGTTTACTTTCTGAAGTTGGAGAATTGCACGGTATTTATCAAAAAGTTTATCAGGGACACGCTTTTGACACAGAACACGCTAAAAAAGAACTGGGTGACGTACTTTGGATGATTGCAGAATATGCCACGGTCATGGGGTGGGATTTAGACGATGTTGCACAGACAAATCTTGATAAGCTGAATAAGCGTTATCCTAACGGCTTTGAGGTGGATAAAAGCCTGCACCATAAGGCAGGGGACATTTAAATGACCAAATACAACGGAATCAAATTTGCCCCAGGCACGTCAGAACGTGAGGGCATTAAGGCTCTGAATAATTTATGCAGGGAAGAAATGATTAAGAAACTGCTTGCAGATATATTAATTGATTTGACTGTCTGCGAGATTGAGGGTTGGGACAAAAAAACCTATATCCTCAGGCTTAAGGCGGAAATAGACCATTTCGCGGAACGTATTAAGGAGGAGTAAACATGAATGGGTAGGTTTGATTGTATATTTGCACCAATTCACAACAACGGAACTTGCAAGCGAGAAAAGCTAGGCAAGTATGAGTTCAGGAAGAAGGCGTTTTCATCTATTAGAGCGTGTGACGGTTTTTGCAAGGATTATATTCCGTCGCCGTGGTGCAAGTGGATATTGGAAACGTGGGTAGACGCAGACCACTTCAAAGAGCAAGTGAAAGCAGAAGATGGGGAATATTGCTTTGATCCTCGGTATGTGTCCTATGTTGTAAACGGTGAGAAAGACGTTTGGTATCGCGTAAGGTATGCCGATTTTTATAACGGCAACCTTATCCGTCCTGACGGCAAATTCAACGCTTACGAAAAGGTGTATTACAAGCGTGTAAAAAGGTATTTTGGCTATAAACTGATTACTGAAAAAGTTGACGGCGTGGAGCTAAAATAAAAAATATAATTAAAGCAAGGAGATATTAAAAACATGAATAAAATTATTTTATCAGGCAGATTAACAAAGAACCCGGAAGTGAATTATACTAGCGGCGGCAAGGTTTATACAAAATTTTCCCTTGCTGTAGAGAGACCGTTCGCAGCAAAAGAAAAGAAAGTAGATTTTTTTGACTGCACAGTCTTCGGCAAAACTGCCGAAATGGTAGGAAATAACTTCTGCAAAGGCAAAAGAATGTTGATTGAAGGCCATATTCAGTTTGATGATTATACCGATAAGGCAGGCAATAAACGCCGTAGTACTCAAGTTATGGTAGAACGAGTATATTTCATCGAGAACCGCGGAAACGTTGCTCAAAACGGAAGTACGGAAGTGCCAACAGGCGGTTTTGATTCTATGGGCAGTGATATCATTGTTGATTTTTAATTAAAAAGGGGGGCGTACTGAATGTTAAAAATTATCATTCCGGGCGAACCTACAGCACAAGGCAGACCGCGATTTACCACTATCAGCGGTCATGCCGTTGCTTATGATCCGCTAAAAAGCAAAAACTATAAAGCATTTGTGAAAAACCTGACAAGACAGGCGATTATACAGCAAGGTTGGGAATTTACAGATATGCCAATCAAGGTTGACGTTACAGCCTGCTTAGGCATTCCGAAAAGCAAAAGCAGGAAGTTTAGAGAGGGTGCATTATCAGGAAAAATATTGCCTGCCAAAAAACCAGATGCCGATAATCTGTTTAAAACTGTTACTGACGCAATGAGCGGAATTGCTTATGCGGATGATAAACAAATATGTGTAACGACAATTTGTAAAATTTATTCTGATGAGCCTAAAGTAATTATCAAGATAGAGTTATTAGGAGCTGACGGGCAATGAATAATATATCTTTATTCGGGATTGTAACCTTTAGCCCGATGTTGAAGACCACGCCGAAAGGCAAAAGCTATTGTGTGGTCACCTTGCTTGTTGATAGAGGTTACAAGCAGAAGGAAAGCGACAAGTACACTATTAAGGACTTCATCCCGATATGGTTTTGGGGACACAATGCAGAATATATCGCAAGATTTGTAAAAAAGCATGATTTACTCTGGGTGACAGGAGAGTTGCAGTCTACGAGCTTCATTTCCGGAAAGGACGGGCAAAGGTACTGTAAGCTATATGTACTTGCCAAAAGATACGGTCAGGGCGGTATACGTCCTGCCTATTTACAGGAAAGGGCAAAAGAACTTGTTGCAGAACGCGAGGAGAAAAAGCGTTTAAAAGAAGAACAGCTTGCAGAGGAGAAAGCAAAGAAAGAACACGCAGAACAGCTTGAGAAAAAACGCGAACAGCGGAAACACGATGTACATGATCCCGTTGTTGACTGGGAAGAGTTTAACTGGTAGCTATGAGTGGGAAGGTGATATAGTTTGCTTTACAAAGAAATTGAAGAATACGCCGAGGCCCTTTTGTTTGCACGCAAGGCAATTGCAGACGCAGTAAGAAACAAAAGGGCCCAGCAGAAAGCAGAAAGACTAGATTTTCTTTTCCGCGACGGTCGCTTCGACCCGACAGCCAACAAAGTAATCAAGGATATGACACCTATCGCCGTTGTCAGCTGCTGCCATTTAGGGCAAACGTTTCTTGTGTACCGTCCCGAAGATTGGCTTGACACGATGAAAAAAGCATTCGTACTTTTCCGGCAACGCTTCTCAGGCAAGGCGTACCGAACAATACAACATCGGTATCTTTGGGAATGGTCGGTGACGAAATGCGTTGTTACGGAAGGCATAGCCAAAAGGACGTACCAAACAAGAAGAACAGAGTTTTTACACGGCTATGTCATGCTTGCAATACAGGCAGGACTTGTAGAGATTGACGCTTCTGTCGATACACTGAAAAAACTGAACAGAGAGTAAAAAAAAGAGAGAGTGCAAAATAAAAATTGCACTCTCTCTTTTTAGCTTCTTCACATTCTTAAGTTGAGAATGTTTATATATCGCTTCTTCTCGTTTACTGGTATTGCTACTGGTACGACATTATGGAGCAAGCAGGTATAGACCATCAAAGCACGACCTACACGGCCGTTACCGTCGGGAAAAGAATGCATTTTTTCAAAGCGGAAATGTTGCAGGCAAACAGCTTCTATTATTTCGCGGTTTGTTTTTGCATTGGCAAGGTGTCGCTTCTATTGCTTCATGGCATAATACAGAGTGGTTCACGCATATATACAACCTCCTAAAAGTATAAAAGCCTTTCAATATCATAGCATATTGAAAGGCTTTTTCACGTATTATTATTTTCAAATTTCCCAGCAAGGCCAAATGCATAATACGCCGTTGCTAGCCTGCTTATAATCAGCTTCTAAAGATTCTGACACGAGAGCCACCCGACATAAAAGCATTGATAAACAAAATGCTAAATTATTATATAATTCAGGCTAGGGACTAGCCGTAGAGCTTGGTAAATATAGTTAGGTTATTAACTACTTCCCAAGAAGCTCCCACTTCTTAAAGTGGTGAGTGGTTCACAATAGTACCTGCTCCTGATAGTGGTTTGTTGTCGGCGGAACGGGTGGCACGCCTATTTTCGTGTATTCTCCGCTTTTAACAGTTTCGCTTCCATGCATTGTGCGAATCTCGTTTAAGCTGAATTCTTTACGGCTTCTGCGTACCCAACTATCAGCGTGCCAGTACCACGCTAGTTTCTTTCCCGCCCAATGGAGACCAGCTTCTTTTAGTTCATTTTTAACGGCTTTTGTGTCACCTGATACCCACAACCAAGTACCACAAATTTCTATTTTGATGCCTTCTAAAGTTATGATTTTCCCAATTTTGTCAGCCATTTCACGAGCTTCTTTTACTAGTTCGTCGGCGGTTTTTTGCGTACCGTCCGCTTTTTGGTGGCGTTTCCAATTTTGCTCACCAGTAGCTAGGATTTTTGCAGCTTCTTCATAATCAGCCTGCATTCTTTTAAATTCGGCTGCGTCCCCACCTTTATCGGGGTGCAGTTTCAGCACCATTTTTTTATATTCTTTTTTCAATTCTTCTAAAGTTTCTGCGTTGCTAAAATATTTCATCAAAAATTACCTCGCTTTTTGCTTCTTCTTGTCCTGCCATCATCAGCACCGAGGCGGACGTTCCCCCGATGGACGCCCGTTAGGGCGTTTCGGCTGTTTATAAACAATTTATCCAAGTTATAGGATCCTTAAAGCAGCTTTGCAGCTTCTTTTTAGCGTTTTTCAGTTTCCTTTCTGTAAAATCTTCGACATTCCAAGCTTTCCAGATTTGATTAGTATCGTCGGTGATAAAAATCATGTTTGCAACTTTTTCGATTTTGTAGGTCATTTTTCTTCTTCCTTTCTTTGCTTCTTAAGATTTATTGGCCTTAATAAATGGGGTTAGCTTTTGCGAGCTCCCACTCCTCGCCAAACTTAGCAAGGTGAGCTGCTGCATAAGCGTCAAAAAACTCCTGCTCAGTGCAAGGTGCAAGCTCGGAGCTAAGCTCTCTGCTCAAATCATCGTCCATGTGGTAGGTTGTTGCCTTAAAATCAAGCTCAACACCATACTCGTTAACCACCAGACGGCGCCCCTCAATGTTGGTGATTTGGACCTTATCACTGTTAGCAGCAACATATGCCCATGCGTCGGCGATAGTATCAAACAGCTCATTACAGCTGTAAACCAGTTTGCCGTTTTTGTTTTTGTACAGGCAGCATACGCAATCACCTGCAAAAGATGTTTGGTCAATAGTAGCAAAGTTAAATTTTTTCATTTTTTTGTCCTCCAGTAATTTTTAACTCTTGTTGAGTGGTTTGTATCTCAACCACAACTATATAATAACCCATTTTGGGTTATTTGTCAACACCCAAAATGATATTTTTTTAAATTTTTTTTGGTTGCCAAAAACTCAATATTAGTATATAATGGATAAAAAGTAATATAGGGGGTTGATATGATGTTAACGCCAACAATTAAGGGGCTAATAGCTCTTAATGGCTATACAAGGCAACAAGTAGCAGCTGCGTTAGGACTTGCCCTAGCTCAGGGCGTCACTAACAAGTACGCCCGTGATAGTTTTAGCGGACAGGACTTAATTAAGATAGCTAATTTGTGCGGGTGTAGGTTAGCTTTTGTTGATGGCAAGGGGCAAGCTATTTTGACGTTCCCTGAGCTGCCCGCCACGCAGGAGCGGACAGAAGACAGATCCAAGGCGTGACGGCAAAATTGATATCAGCGTTGATGCTAAAAACAGTGACACAAAAATTTGACAATTGGTGAGGCACGCAACTGCAAAAATAGTGTGCTATAATGGTAATTGCATAAAGTAGATGTTGATGTTTGAGTGCAAAAAAAAACGTTAAAAACGTTAAAAACAAAAAGGCTTGATAAGTGTTTAGCTTATCAAGTCTTTTTTTATGCATAAAAAAATATATTAAAAAATCATAGTGCATTAAACGTTAGTTATGTAACACTTTAATGCACTAAAATTTTATAACGATAGATTAAAAAGTATAGTGCATTATAAATATTAAAGATAGGTTATACACTTTAATGCATTAAAAATATATATAGTGTTTAATGCATTATAAATATATAGTGCATTATAGTATTTACAATGCATTATAAATATTATTAGTGCATTATAAAGTACTAATGCACTATGAATATATAGGAGTTTGTAAATATATGTTTAATGCATTAAAAGTATTAAAAAATACAAATGCATATAGGGTTAAAACCAATACAGGAGATAAAGAGCTAAACAGCCTAAAAGATAGCGTTAAAAGCTATAGAGAGCTTAATAATAATATTAAGGCGTTAGGTAGAGAGGCTGCTGTATTGGAGTTATCAGACATCCAAGCTTTTTGGTTGCAAATCATGATGGACAGCAAAGCCAGCAATAAGGATAAGCTGACAGCTAGCAAGTTATACGCTCAATCACTAGGAGCATTTGACAAGCAGACAGCTAGCAACAAATCTGGCAAGGCTGTCTATAGTTGGTCTAGTGACGTTGTAGACGCTGACGTCATTAAGGCTGACGACGGCTAAAAAAGTGCAAATTTAACATAACACATCTTATCGGACGTAAAAAGACACAAAAAGGACAAATTTGTGAACTCAACGTACTACACCGATAACAGGCAGGGAGTCCCACGCATTTTTATTTTTTTTGATTGTTTGGCGATTAAAAAAATAGCTGGCAACGATTCAAAATTTTTCTTTTTTTTTGTTTTTTTCACGGAAAGTTTTTTGACTTTCTTTTTTCTGACGGAAGAGGGGGTGGGGGATACCCAAACTTTCGACACGCGTCGGGGGTGGTAAACTCTCCCAAACTCCCGGAGCAATTTTTTCAAGGGGTAAACGATGGAAATCAGTGAAGAAAGAATATTTTTACCATACGCACCTAGGGCGATATGGAAGAAGAAACTTCATAGTGAGCTAAGCAGGCACAGGTTTGCCGTCATTGTCGCACACAGACGTTTCGGCAAGACGATAGGTATGGTGAATCATCTTATCAGGGACGCGTTAAGCAGTGACAAGATAGCACCGCAGTATGCATTAGTAGCACCGTATACCAACCAAGCGAAAAAGATTGCGTGGTCACCTCTGAAGTATTACACGCACGTTATCGACGGGATAAAGACGAATGAAACGGAACGCTACGTAGAGTTCCCGAGCAAAGTCCCGGGAGCTCAGGGAGCAAGGATATATATCATCGGTGCTGATAACCCTGACGCATTACGCGGTACGTACTGGGACGGGGTAGTACTTGACGAATACGCGGACATGAAACCCGAGATGTGGAGTCAGGTAATCAGACCTGCGATAGAGGACAGAAAAGGGTACTGCTACTTTATCGGCACGCCTAAGGGGCAGAATGCGTTCTATGAGATATACCACAACCACATAAACAACGACAGATGGTTCACTTATATCTGCAACATATACGAGAGCGGGATTTTCGATGAAGCCACGATAAAAGAGTTGCAGGAAGATATGAGTGACGTTGAGTTTGCTCAAGAGTTTTTGTGCGACTTCTCGAAGGCTGCGGTAAACGAGCTTTTCAGCATGGAACTGTTAGACAAGATGTTCGGCAGAAAGCTTACTGACAAAGACGTACCTGCTGATATGCCGATTATACTTGGCACAGACGTAGCACGTTACGGTGACGACAGGACCGTAATCTGGAAACGGCAGGGACTTATGGCAGAAGCGAACCCGAGGGTGTTTAAACAGCTGAACACTATGGAAGTAGCGGACAAGGTTATGGACGCCATGAACGCAGGAAGAGCCGATATGACGTTTATTGACGTGGGCAATATGGGTGCAGGCGTAATCGACAGAATACGGCAGATGGGATATACCAACGTGAGCGAGGTAGCGTTCCAGGGTGCGGCCATAGAGAACAAGCGTTATGAGAACATCAGGGCTGAGATGTACTTCAAGCTTAAGGAATGGGGAGAAAACGGTGGAGCAATGCCTGAAGAACCCGGCTTAAGAGAAGAGCTTGCAGCCATAAGATATAAATACTCTAAAAACGGAAGGCTGATGCTTACGTCAAAAGAGGAAATCAAAGAGATGTTAGGACGTTCTCCTGACTTGGCGGACGGACTGGCACTTACATTCGCACGGCAGGTAGCACCAAGACGAAGGCTGAGGCCGGGCGAAAAGAACAGATATATGTGTAACACAGAATATTGCATTATGGACAATGTAGTTTAAAGGGGGATGTAGACAATGGGAGCAATTAGTAAACTTTTCGGTGGTAGACCTAGTGTACCTAAAGTTGAGCCTGTAGCACCTGCACCGACCACTATTGCGAGCGGTGAAGTAGAAGATACTTCCGGTGAAGGCAGCAAGAAAAGAAGAAGAGGTTTTGCAAGCACACAGACTTCTACTATTGCAGGCGACGCAGGCAGTGGCAGAAGCACTTTAGGCTAAGAGGTAGAGCAATGAACCTTGAAACAATCGCAGGCAGTGCAAAGACAGAGGGGACACCGTTCCCTGCTGATACACCGCCTGTAAAGAAAAAACTCCCGGATAAGAAGCGTTTCAACAGAAAGATGAAAGAGTTGTATGAGGCGCGCAGGGAGTGGGAAGACAGATGGAAAGAAATCAGAGATTACCAACTGCCTTTTGTAGGTGATTTTGATAATACCTCTGATAAGACCAATCCTGCACGCAGACGTGATTATAAAATCGCACAGGGTGTAGCGTGGCTTGCGGCACAGGTTTTTGCGTCTGGTATGATGAGTGGCCTGACACCACCTTCTCGTCAATGGTTCAGGTTTGCATATAAACAGCCCGAGCTTAACAGCAACGTAGACGCAATGAAAGTCCTTGACGAAAGGCAGGAGATAGTAGCGTACGTATTATCCAAGAGCAACTTCTATAACAGCGTACACAGCGTCTATCTTGAACTGCCATTCGGGCAAGCACCACTTGCGATATTTTACGACCCTCAGAACGGGGTACGTTTCCAGGCAATGACAATCGGCACATATGCTTTAGGTGTTGATGGTTTCGGCAAGGTACAGACCTTTGCTAAAAAGTATGAGATGACGTTGGCACAGATCATTGATTGTTTCGGACTGGAAAGCCTGCCTGAAAACATGAGAGGGATGGCAGAAAACGAAAGCACCTTAAGCAAGAAATATACCGTCAACTGGCTTGTCGAGCCGAACGACGAAAGACTGCCGGGCTATATGGACAACCTGAATATGCCGTACAGAAGCGTCTACTGGCTTGATAAATCAGCAGAAGATGAATACCTGTATGTCGGTGGGTTCGAGGAATGGCCCGTTCCTGTAGGGCGATATCTCGTAAACGGATTGGATGCATACGGACGCGGTCCGGGGTGGTTTGCAGAAGGTGACAGCAAGATGTTGCAGATGATGAAGAAAGACTATCTGACAGCCGTTGAACTGTCCATCAAACCGCCGATGAAAGGCCCTGCCAGTCTTATGAACAACGGAGGTATAAATCTTATCCCGGGCGGACTTACAGCCGTAGAGGACCAGTCACAGCAGTTCGTACAGCCGTTGTTTGAAGTAAAACTTGACCTTGACCATGCAGCACAGGAAATCATGAGAGTAGAGGACAGCATTAAGAGAGCCTACAGTGCAGATTTATTCCTCATGCTGGATAACGTCGACAGTAGCCGTATGACTGCTAGAGAGGTTATGGAACGTATGCAGGAGAAAATGCAACAGCTAGGACCTGTAACCGAACGCTTTCAGGATGAATTTCTGACACTGATTTTAAACAGGGTATATAACATCATCGACAGAAGCGGAGGCTTTCCGCCAGTTCCTGATGAATTGCAGGATATCTTGAACGGCGAAGATATAGAAGTCGACTACATCAGCCCGCTTGCACAGGCACAGAAGATGAGCGGACTTGTCAACATTGAGCAGGCAATAGCTCAAGTGGCACAGATGGCACAGATATGGCCGGAAGTTGTCAAGAAGGTTGACCCATTAGCGACTATCAGTAAATACTTTGAAATGCTCGGTGCTCCTGCTGTAATGCAGAGAAGCACAGAAGCAGTACAAGAAATCCTTGCACAGGAACAGCAGGCAATGCAGGAACAGCAGGAATTACAGGAAGGACTGGCAGTAGCACAGGCGGCCGCTCCTGCTGCGGACGCTGCAAAGAATCTGACGGAAGCTGCTAATGATATGAACCCTGCGGTAAACAGCTGGCTAGGGATTGGTGGTGGCCTTGAATGACAAGATATAAAGCCATTACCGAAAAAGGCAGCAAACAGGAAATGCTGACAAAGTTTTTCCGGAACGAGATTAGACGACGTGACGATGAAGCTTTGGCAGCACTTCTGAAAACTCCAAGCGGGCGTTGGTTTTTAATGCGATTGCTGGATAACTCCTATGTACTAGGACAGTGTTTTACAGGCAACAGTACAACGTTTTACAACGAAGGAAAACGTGAAGTAGGTTTACAGGTATTGCGAGATATTACACGTCTAGGAGTAAAGGCGGTCAAGCTGAAACAGACAGCAGAGCTTGAGTATATAGAGTTTCAGGCAAAGGCAAGGAAACTTGCAGAAGATTATGCGGAGAGAGAAACGGAGTAATGAGATATGAATGAAGAACAATTAGAGGGCACACAACAAGCGGAATCCGTAAATGCTGTTGAGCCGAACAATCAACAAGCCACCACCATTACAGGAGATGTGGCAGGAGCAGAAACTCAAACAGCAGGCAGAGCGGGAATCAACTATGACTTCAATAACTTGAAACTGCCAGAAGGCTTTGAATTAAGCACAGAGGAACAAGGCAGATTTGTTGACGTTATCCGTGATATGGGTATCAGCAATGAAAATGCAAATGCTATTGCTCAATATGGTGCAGAATACGGAAACCGCGTAGCAAGTGCTGTATTGTCTATGAAGCAACAAGAGATTGCAGGTTGGGGCGAAGCGGCCAAACAAGAACTTGGTGCTGACTTAGATAAAACCGTCGCATTATGCGGTAGTGCTGTTGAGCATATGGAGAAAACCTGTCCCGGCTTACGAGAAGCCTTGAACGAAACAGGTGCAGGTAACAGAATTGAAATTATCAGAGTGCTTGCTGAAATGGGTAAGATGCTGAACAGCGACCCGGGTATGGCTGCCGGCATTGGTGCAGGTGCAGCTAAAAGCGGTGTTGACAATAACAGTATGATTGCAAAAATGTATCCGAAAACCGACTTTAGTAAATACAAATAAGAAAGGACTGAATAAAACATGGCAACTATTGGTTTAGCTCATACTTTGAGCGACTTACAAAAACAATTAAATCCTGACGGCTCTATTGCTCAAGTAATGGAGGTATTGAACGAATCCAATCCGATTTTAGAGGACGTTCAATGGGTAGAGGGCGATTTGCCCATCGGCAACAAGACTACCATCCGTGCCTCTCTGCCGTCCCCGTCCACCCGCCGTATCAATCGTGGTACTCCTGCTACTAAAGGCACTGTTAAACAAATCATTGACGTATGCATGAACCTTGAGGACCGTTCCTGCGTCGACGTGGAACTGTTGGCAGGCAAACCGAATCCTGAACAATATCGTGCTTCTGAAGACGCGGCACACGTTGAAGGTATGGGTCAATATGTAGCAAGACAACTTCTGTACGGTGATTTAGACAACGATCCCGATACTTTCAACGGTATCATGACACGTTACAATACTTTGAAAGGCGATAAAGGCACTCCTGGTTATCAAGTAATTTCCGCAGGTGCTGCCGGCACTAAAACCAATGCCTCTATTTACTTTGTAGACTGGGGCGACAGACGAGTTACTGGTATTTATCCGAAAGGTACTGTAGCAGGCTTGAAACAAGAAGACTTGGGCGAAAGCGACGTATACGATGAAGACGGCAACCCGTATCGTGCATTGCAAACCTTGTACAGCTGGAAACTTGGTTTGGCAGTACATAACGTTCGTTCCATTGTCCGCGTCTGCAACATCGATGTAACCAAACTGGCTACTCTGACCGACGCAGCACAAAAACAACTGATGGATAAATTCATCTTTGCGAAAAACCGCCTGTGGATGCCTAAACAACCCATTGCATATGTTCCAGAAGATGTATATTCCTTCCTGGAAACCTACTTGACCAACAAGAACAACGTTCATGTAACCCGTCAAGATTTGGCAGGCGAACCTCCTAAACTGTATTTAGCAGGTATTCAAATCAAAAAGGTTGACTGCCAATCCACTAAAGAAGACGCAGTAGAGTAAAGAGAGGAGTGTATCACAATGATTTTCGACCAACAGAATATTTTCTTTGATAATACTACCGTTTCCACCTCTACCGACAGCAATGTAATTGCAAATGTCGGCGGTGGTGACGCACACGACCCTTTATTTCTCGTAGTTCATGCAAGCACTGCTATTACCGGCACTTGCACTGTTAACCTTGAAACAGCGGAAAATGAGGGTATGACTACTAACAAAGTTGTTTTGGCAAGCTATAGCCTGCCTGCATCCAAAAAAGGCTTACTGCTTGTTACTAAACTGCCTTATGGTATGAAGCAATTTGTCCGCCTGCATGAAGCTGGTGCGACCGCTGGTAAGATTACCGCAGGCCTGACCGCAACTGCACCGAACTGGCCATGAAAAATTCACACAACAAAATATTAGACGCTTACAAAAATACAACTATGAACGAAATTCGCGTATGGCTGTATGAAGCAGGAGTAGAATTTTCAGATGACGCGAGCAGGGAAGAACTAATCGCACTGATGGAAAAAACCTTGAAAAACTAATATTTAAGGGGGGTAGGGATAAATTTCCTTATCCCCTTTTTTGATAAATAATTTGATAAATAAACGGAGATAAAACTATGAATATAACAGACGTATGTAATATGGCTTTAGCTCACATTGCAAAAGGCAGAATAGCAAGTATTGAAGAACAGACGGAATCAGCAAGGCAATGTAAGCTTTTTTATGAGCAGACAAGAAAAAACCTGCTACGGGAATATGCGTGGGGCTTTGCAAAAAGAATTGACAGACTGGCAGAGCTTAGCGTTGAAAGTCCGTACTGGAAATTTGTTTATGCATACCCTGAAAAGTGCGTTGCCGTAAGAAAGATTTTCAATTCTGATAACGGTGCTGTTATCAGAGCGGGCAAGAAGGAACAAGGCGAGTGGGACTTATATATGGCAACGGATAATGTCTTGGGAATCGGCTGCAATATCGAGAAGGCGTGGCTTGAATATACTTATGACGTAGACAACGCAGACTTGTTTTCAAGCGACTTTTTAGAAGCGTTAACACATATGCTTGCCTTTAATATCTGCTTACAGCTGACAGGCAATAGTGGCTTGCAACAGCAACAGTTTTCATTGGCACAGGCTGCGTTGAGCAAGGCGAAATATTCAACCACCAGCGAAAAAAAAGAGAAGCCTGACTATCCGACAAGATATTTTGACGGGAGGGCTTGAAGATGGCAAACGTTTTACAGCCTTATTATCTTTTACAAAGTGCTTTTACAGGTGGAGAAATCAGCAGTGAAGTATCAAACCGCGTAGATTTAGACAAGTACCAATACTCGGTACTGAGGGCTAAAAACTGTTTGGTACGTCCATACGGTCCTATTTATCGCAGACCGGGAATGAAGTATGTAGCAAGGACAAAGACGGCTGACAAGAAAAGTGTTCTGCTAACGTTCAACGGGGAAGAAGGCAATGATTATTTGCTTGAGATAGGCGAAAAATATATCAGGGCATACAAAGACGGAAAATATTTAGGCGTAGAAATGGTAACTCCGTTTTTGGAACGTGACCTGCCGAAGCTTAGATTTACGCAAAGTGCAGATACTTTATTTGTTGCGAGCGGTGAGTATCCAGTAAAAAAAGTTGTAAGATACGCTGATAACGATTGGAAATTCAGCGACTTTGATATAAGCGATATATATTTTGACGACAACTTGCAAGCGGATATCGTGGCAAGTGCCTTATATACCACTCCGGGCAATTATCGATGGACAGTTCCGAAAGACGGAAGATACATCATTGAAGTAGCAGGTGCAGGCGGTGGCGGTAGTGGCAGTGCAAGAAAAGCAGGCGATAAACAGTCTAGTGGCGGTAATGGTGGTCGCGGTGGCTTTTACAGTTTTGAAATGGACTTGACTGAGGGAACTACATATTCAATAAGCGTCGGTGCAGGCGGTAAGGGTGGTGCGGTACATAATGGAGCTGGTCTTGGTAATCCCGGCGGTAACGGCGGTGACACAACTGCTTTTGACAAAGTAGCCAAAGGTGGTGGTGGTGGCACTCCTGCAAACTCTGTCAATTACGGTGCATATGATGGTTCGGACGGTACTAACTATGGTAACGGCGGGTATTGGTGGTAGTGCAGGTAAAGCATACGACGACGCACATCCTTCCGGCACTGATGGTGCTAATGGTTGGGTAACAATCGTTTATAAGAACAATCCCACAGTAAAGCCTTCAAAGGTGAACGGCACTATTGAAATCACAAGCAACAGTGATATATTCACGGAAAAACACGTAGGCGGACAAATCAGGATGATACATGAAGTACCGTCTGTTTCTGTTGAACTTAGCAATGCAGGGACAACAGCAATGCTGAAAATCGGTGAAGAGTGGAAGGTGATCTCTGGTGGCTCGTGGAATGGCAAGCTTACGATTGAAAAAAGCGAGGACGGCAAAACTTGGAAAGAGTTTAGAAAATACTCCAGCACCAAAAACTTCAACGTGTCTGAAAGTGGTGCAGTGTCTGACGTAATCTATCTTAGGATGACGGCAGAAATAAGCTCGGGCGATTTTACAGCGACACTTACTGCAATGCCGTATAAGAAAGAGGGTACTGCAAAGATAACGGAATTTAAAAACTCTAAAGTTGTTAGCGCTATGGTTCAGAAAGACTTCGGCAGTACTGATGAAACATCAAACTATGCCTTCGGCGTCTGGAATGAAGAATACGGATATCCTAGAACAGTATGTTTTTTTCAAGACAGACTATGTTTTGGAGGCAGTAAGAAACAGCCGTATATGGTTTGGATGAGCAGAACTGGTGACTATGGAAATTTCAGCGTCGAAAAAGCAAGCGGAACTATTACTGACGATAGTGCGGTAGCGGTAGCTTTTGTCAGCAGAAAACAGTTTAAAATCATGCACATGATAGCAGGCACAGATTTAATCATTCTTACAGCGGGCAACGAATGGACTATTAGTGGCAGTGAAACCGTTACACCCACAAAATGTGTTCCGAAAATGCAGACAACAAGAGGATGTAATGAATGTGAGCCTCTGATGATTGGCGGTCGAATTGTTTTTGTACAGGGCAGAGGAAGCACTGTACGCGACATGGGCTATAGCTTTGAAACCGACAGTTACGGCGGTAACGATTTGACTTTGCTTGCAAAGCATTTAATTGCAGGCGTAGATATCGTAGACAGCGACTATAAACAAGAGCCTGACAGCACTATTTATTTTGTTCGAAGTGATGGTGTGATGATATGCCTTGCTTATATTATCGAGCAGAAAGTCTATGCGTGGAGTACTGTTGAAACGCAAGGTGCGATTGAAGCTGTTGCTACAGTACAAGAAGATGATGAAGACGTTGTTTATCTGATTGTAAAGAGAGAAATCAACGGAGCTGTAGTAAGAAGCATTGAGTATATTTGCAATAACTCAAGTACAAGTAACGTACCTGAAAACTATATAATGCTTGATTCGGCAATGACATTGACGCAGGACGACGCAACCAGAGTAGTACGTCCGACGTCTTTTATCGTCCCGGAACTGGCAGGAACTGTATGTGATGTAATCGCAGACGGTAGAGCGTACAGAAACATCAGCGTATCAGAAGATGGACTGTTTACATTGCCTACAGCTGTAAAGAGAGCAGTAATCGGACTGCCATATGAAAGCATTATAGAACTGCCGAACGTTGAAATCAGAACTGGGGACGGCACTATGCAGGGCAGGTTCAAGCAGGTAAGCAGTTGTATTGTAAGGCTGAAAAATTCTTTAGGCGGTACGGCGGGTTGCAGTACTGATACAATGGATCAACTACAATATGATGAACTTAGTGCAGTAAAAGACATTAGATTGTTTAGCGGTGACAAGAAGATTACTTTGCCGATTGGTGGGTTCAACAACGACGGCAGGATAGTAATCCAAAGTGACGAACCGTATCCGCTCAACGTATTGGCGATAGTTAGAGAGGTGACCTTCGGTGGCTAAAAAGTGGACAGCGGAAGAAATTGATTTAGATAAATATGACGTAGCGAAATTAGTTGTAGAGCTGTTAGACGATATCCGCGAGCAGGACAAAGAAGACCTGCTTGCAAGCGGTAACGATGAAGCGTTCGCTGTTATCGGTTCAATCAGACTTAGTGAAAAGGTTTTAGTTTATCGTGGTGAGAATGGCAAACTTTTATGCATTCTTGGTGTAGGCTTGCCGTCTTGGCAGAGTGTAGGCCGTGGAGTGTGGATGCTTGGAACTAATGAACTTTACAACGGCTATGTGAAAGAAGTTTTGGTTAAAGAGGGGTATTATGTGTTCCATAAATTTGCACAGAAATATGGACTTATTCACAATGTGGTTTATGAAAACAATAAGACTTCCATTCGCTATTTAAAATATTTGGGAGCAGTTTTTTTAACAGAAGCTAAAGTAACTGCTGACGGCAAAAAGTTTTATCAGTTTTATATGACTGCTGATTATAGAGTACCGCGTTTATATCAGCACAACAGATACGGAAAAGAGGTGCAGAAGTAATGGGAGTAGTGGCAAGTTTAATCGGTTTGCAGACTGGTATGCAGATGTACGGACAATATCAGGCAGGAAAGCAGCAGGAAGCTATGTACAATGCACAGGCAGAAGCAGCACAGCAGAACGCGTCTATTGTCAGCAAGCAGAGAGAACAGCAGGCAGAAGCGTATGCACAACAGCAAAGCAGATTGAACGATAAGCTGAAAATTGCTAGAGGACAGGCAATTGCTAGTGCAGGTGCAAGCGGTATTTCAAACACTGGCAGTGTCACCGACGCTTTAGACAGTATGGAAGACGCACACCAAAAAGACAGCATGACTTTATTGCAGAACCAACGTAACGATAATTGGAGTGCATACGTTAAAGAAGTCAATTTCAGAAATCAGGCTAATGCATATAACGCAGCTGCTCATAATGCAAGAACTGCTGCCAAACAGCAGATGCTAGGTACTCTTATTGGTGGTGCTGCCAGCATTTACGGCAACATGGATAAAAGGCCTAAAGACGCAATGCCCAAAGACGAATGGTACAATCAAGGCTTTCAGAAAATGCAGCTCAACAGGAATCCGATGGCGAACGTCAATTATGGACTTGACCTTGTCAGCGGTAACAGAGTTGCTGGTTACAATAATTCTATTTGGCCGCCTAAACAGCCGAAAAAATACTTTGAATATTAAAGAGGTGCAGTCATGAAGATTGAGGGATATAAGCCGTCTGTAAATTTAAATACTGTCAATGCACAGGTGAGAATCCCTAGCGAGGGAATGGCTTACGGTACAGGCAGTCAGGGATATACAGGCCTTGCTAAAGGTATAGGAATTGTTGCAGGCTTTGTCAGCAAAGAACAGGAAAACAAGGACAAGCAGACAATCTTGCAGGCAATGGACACGTACAACAAAGGCCGTTATAACATCATGTACAACGAAAAGAACGGTTTAATGCATACACAGGCAGAAGGAAGTGCGGGTATTTCTGACAGCTATGTAGAGCAGGAGAAGGAACTTAGAAACAATATCCTGAGCAATATAAAGCTCAACAAGGAAACAAACAGAGTAGCCTTGTTGTCCCTTATGGACAATTCGGCAAGAGAAGGTTATGAAGTTGTAGACAAATACCAGTATGCACAGTACGAGAAAGTTAAAGACTTGACAGTAAGCAATAATATGCAGAACTTTTCGGAGATTATCCAAAAGAACTGGAACAATTTAGATTTGATAAACAATACGGTAAATAAAGCCAGCCTGACACTTAGCCTTGCGTATGGTGACAGGGGGGCAGAATATCTTGTAGACAAGCAGAGAACAGAAGTCGGCGGACTGATAACCAATGCGGTAACTGCTGCTATTACTCATGAAGATTATGCTACATCAAAAACTTTGATTGAGAAGTACGGACACTATCTGACTGCTGACCAAAGAGGAAAGTTAAGCGGTGTTGTTTACAACAAAGAAGAAGGTGCATTCGAAAGAAGTCTTGCAAAAGAGCTTTCAGAAAAATACGGAGATGATGAAGCGTCGGTATTAAAGGCACTTGACGGCACTCCTGCATTTGATGACAGCAAATCTCTTGAGGGTAACACATGGGTAAGAAAAGATGGCGTATCATTGGACGGTACGCAGGATAAAACAAGAATCGGACTTTCCGTTATATCCAAAGACTATAAAGCACTTGCAGGTGAACAATTATTTGTCACAAGCGGTACTGATGGTGACCATAACTCAGGTTCACGTTCGCATGGTGGTGGTTGGAAAATTGACGTAGCGTCCGATTGGTTAGCAGTAAAAGCTAACCGCGATAAGTTCATCAAAGACTGCCGAAGCAAAGGTATTGTAGTAAGAGATGAATATGAAAAGCCGTCCGAAAAATCGACGGCAGGACACTTAGATTTAGACTTCACGGACTTTGTAGCACCACAGCAAAGAAACCTGAGCTATGAAGCAAAAGACCGCGTACTCGCTTTGTATAAGCAGAATAGAGCGGACGCAAAACGTATTGAAAGGTACAACGACGATAAAGCCTATGAAGCTTTGTCAGACAATTTGTTTGCTATGAAAGCACAAGGAGCGTCATATGATGAAGCAATGCGTTTTGCGGAAGCACAGGCAGGAACAGACATAAAGAAATTGAGAGAATATAAAAGTGCCGTCGGGATTGTTTTTGACAGAATCGGCGGTAGAGGTGGCAGTGGCGGTTCAGGTGGTGCAGGTGGTAGCGGAAGCGGTACATTCGGCTACAATGAACGCGAATTAATTTGTGAAGCACTTTCAAGAGGCCTGTATAAAACAGAACTTGAAATGATGATTGACGCAAGAAACAAGGGTGCTAGCGATAGAGATTTACATAATCTTAGAAGTGATTATCAAGACTGGCTGCAAGGTAAAGGCGTTTTCGGATATGACTTTAATGCGATTGCTGATCAGTTCATTCCGAAAACCAGTATCGGTGACGCGACAAAGGCACAAGCCAAAAGCCAGGGCGTTGCAGCAGGTAAGTTGTTTGTCCGCGATTACAGGATGACACACAACGGGCAAGACCCGACACCGGGCGAAGTTATCGAAGCAGTACAAAAGGGTGCTGCTACAATGGTAAGCGGTACATATGTAAGCGGACACACATTGTTCTGGGATAACAATAAAACATTCAAGTATTCACAAAATCAGCTGGCAGCATACGGAATCAGAAAAGTAACACCTGCTGATGATAGAGGGTATAGCTTTACTGTAGTTAAATCTGACGGCACAACAGAATGGATGAGTGCTAAAGAGCTTGACGAATATATGGGAGGAGCAAAATAACAATGGACTTGACTAAAGAAGAATGGGACAGAGAGTTTGAACAGCGAAGCAAGATGGGAGTATGGGGCGGTGCTTTACGCCCTATTGCTACAAACGTAGACTTAGAACCAGTCTTGAAGTTTAAGGACGAACAGTATAAAACCAATCAGGAAAGCACTGTATTGTCTAACCTCGGTACTGTTGCAGGGAACGTATTAAAAGGTGCAGGCCGTGGTGTTTTGGGTGCTGCTAAAGCTGCTATTGATTACAATATTGAGCAACATAAAAAAGCAGACCCGAACTATAGACCATACAACGACTTTGCAACAGACGCTTCCGACACATTGCAGTCTGGTGTAAATGCTTTAGAGCGCACAGAAATAAAAACAGACAGTGCCACAGAAAAGCTTGCCTATGATTTATTGGAAGGTGCAGGACAACTTGCTGTACAGATTGCATTAGCAAGTGCAACTGGTGGTACTACTGCTGCTGCATATATGGCTACTATTACAGCAGGTGACCAATATTTGGACCTGCGTAAACAAGGTGTAGACGCAGAAAGAGCGGCACAAGCAGGCTTAATTAACGCACCTATGCAGTTAGCACTTGAAAAAATCGGCATAGGAAAAATCATGAACAAACTGCCTAAAGACAGTCCGCTTAGAAAAAGAATGACTGATATTCTTGTTACAGGTATAACAGAAGGTGTTACAGAGGGCTTGCAGGAAATCCCGGAACAATTAACTAACATCTGGGCAAAAGACAAGAATGCTGATGTAGCAAGCGTCGCTAAAGCGTGGCAGGGCGATTGGCAGGAGAACGTAAAAGAAATCGGCTACAGCGGTCTGATTGGCGGTATCCTCGGTGGCGGTGCAAAAGGTGCTATGCACATTGTAGACGCTAACGTCAGAAACTATGTGCAGGCTAAAGTCAATGACGCACAAAAAGAGTTTATCGCACAGAACATCGAGCAGATTAAAAAGAACGGCATAAATCCTAATGACGCAGCCGTTTATATCAACGCGAACAGCGATAACGGAACTATTACTGTAGAAGCAAAAGACGTTCAAGGATATATGCAGGCAGCAACCCCGGAGAAAATAGCAAAAGAGCTAGGTGTTACTGTTGATGAAGTAAATAAAGCAGCAGCCGCAGGACAAGATATTGATATCAACATAGGCAATTTTACTGCTGCCTGTTCTACCAACGAGGGACTTTTTGAAGCCACGAAAGACGGTATGCTGTTTAATGCAAATGGCGAATTGTCTAGCCGTGATTTAGCAATGCAAGGCGAAATTGCAAGAGAATCTACATTATCAGAACGTGAAGCGGTAGAACTTGACAACGAGATAGAAGCCATTGTAAAGAGTGCCAAAGAAGCAGGTGTAGCAGAGAAACAGGCAGAAGATTTAGGACTGATAATCGAAAGCCGTGCAATGGTTGCCAATCCGTCCAATCCTGCGGAATGGCTGAAAAAAAATCGCCTGCGTTTTCAAAACGCAGGCAAGGTTAATAGCGGTATGGGTTGGTTGCAAACAAGCAAAAATACAGTATATCCCAAACTGGGCGAAGAAACTTTGCATGAAGATATTGCAGCTTGGGAGAGAATTATTGACAATAAAGACAAGCTAAACATTAATAGAAATATCCGTATAATGAACACACCTATTTCTTTTGAACTTGCCGGCATTGAAAGGTTACCGATAAAAATAAACCCAAAAAGATTTTCTCATATATTAGGCAAACATAAAGATGGTATGACGGATAAGCAGTTAAAAGCATTGCCCAAGGCATTGACAGACCCGCTGTTCATTGCTCAATCTAAAAACAATTTATTGGTCGCTTTAGATTTACCTGATAAAAACGGTACTTCTGTAATCAGTTTTTTCTCTATTAGCAAAAAAGAAATCAACCAAAAGACAGCTCACTTTTTGTTGACTGCCTACGGGAAAGATAGTGCATATGGTGGAAATAGTGGGGATGTTGGTACTGACTATAAATGGTTTTTGGATAATTTTATTAATAAACCAGAAAGGATAAAGTATATAAACAAAGAAAAAACCGCTCAATGGCTCGCAACAGGAGGGCTCAAAGTGCCCAAGAGTTATGGAGACCATCGGCGGTTTCTAGATAGTAGTATAGCAACAGAACGAGATTTAGTCAAGAGGAAATTAGAATATCCTGAATTATATCAAAAACAGGGTGAAAAAACCAAAGGCGCGATTTTGCCACAAGTAGACGGTAGTTATATTATCAGCTTGTTCAAGCATGCTGACGCAAGCACCGTTATTCACGAAACGGGACACTATTTTGTTGAAACATTGGTAGAGGAAGCGTTGGCTAATCCCGACAACAAACAGCTTAATAATGACGCAAGAATACTGCTTGAGTATGCAGGGACAAATCTTGAAGCGTGGAGAAACGGGGACGTAGACAGTAAAAGACCAGCTCATGAAATTTTAGCTAATGCTTTTGAAACTTACGTCATGGACGGCAAAGCACCAAGCACCAAGCTAAGAAAAGCCTTAAGTCGTTTTTCAAATTGGCTGAAAAACATATATTCACGAATCATGAGAAGTGAATATGCAAAAGATATCAATGACGATGTAAGAGGCGTCTTTGATAGAATGCTTGCACCACAAGAAGAGATTGACGCTATGGCAAAAATGGAAGGACATTTTCAATCCTTGCCAAAGGAAATTACAGGCAAACTGTCAGACGCAAGTAAAGAAAGTTTGAAAACGAAAATTCTAAAGGCAAGAGAAAAAGCAGTAGATATCTTGACCAAAAAATATATGGAGAACTTCAGTGCTGAACGTAGAGAAGCGATTAAGAAATACAAAGAAGAAGTCACTCCTGCTGTAAGAGAAGAAGTAGAAAAAATTCAAGCCATTCAAGCAAAAGAAGCTGTTGCCGAAGCGTTCGGAAAACAACGCGAAAAGGGCAAAGAATCGTATTTCAGCAAAGCTAACCCCGTTACTGTTGCGAGAAAATATAAGCACGCTATAGGTTCTGTACTGCCGAACTATGCCGATGAGCTTAAATGGGTTCAACAGGATATCGAACATATGATTGGCGATACTGCTATGGCTTTAGAATCTGATGTTCAAGATTATAAAGATTTACAGCCGTACTGGGTAGACGCAAAAACAAAAGAAGTTGTCGATGTAAGCAACATGGACAACAAAGAACTGCTTGAGAAAGAAAAAGCAGGCACACTTGAAAAACATACAGCAGATACCGAGCATGGTTGGATAAGCATATTCAAAAAGGAAAACGGCAGAGTTCCGAACAAGGCAGACATAGAAAAACTGGCTGTTGATTATGAATGCGGTATAGATACTTATAATATGGGTGCAGAAGTTAATTTACCGCCACTAAAAGCAGAACAGCAGTCTGTGTATGACGATAATAAAAAGAAACTGGATAACCTGCTTAAACAGCGTGAAGAACTTAAAACAAATAAAGATTTAAAATACCTTGTCGATATGGCAAAACGAAGTGCCTTGTCAGACGAAGAGAGAACCGTTTTTGATGTTGTAGCCGACAAGCTAGGATATGACAGCGGCGACGCAATGGCAACGGCGATACTCAAAGCACCGATGAAGGAAAGACTTGTGAGAGAGCGTGTAAACGACCTTGTACACGAGAAATTCCCGGACTATGCACAGGACAGAAAGCTTGCAGAAAAGCTGACCAGAGAAGCCATTTACAACGAGGAATCAGCCGAACTCTTAGCACTGGAGAACGTCATTATACAAGACGCTTTACTTAAAGAGGCAGGCAAGGACAGAGCTAAAAAATATTCTCAAATCGAAGCAAAGATAATGAAGAACAGTGCTGAAATTATGGCAGAAGAAACCATTCGCTCCATGAATATAGGCGAAGCCGTTCGCAGCAGACGCTTTATGATTGCTGAACGCAGAGCGGCAGCAAATGCTAAAAAGGCAGCGAAGAAGGGCAACATAGAAGAAGCGTTGCAGTTTAAACGGCAACAGCTTTTTAATCATGCATTGGCTAGAAAAAGCGTACAGCTTGCAAAGGAATTTGCAGCAGCTCAACGTTTTGTAAAAAAACAGCTCAGAATTAAAAAGACAAAAGCTAACTGGGAAAACGAAAAGCATTTTGTTCAAACCTGTGCATTGCTGGAACGTATGGGACTGACAAGAAAAGATTATGATCCGAGCGTCAGAACGCAGACTTTAAGAGAATATGTCGAAGAGATGAAAACCAATATGAGCGAGGACGGCGACGAATCTTTCGTTACAATTGATATTGCCGATTGGTTGCTTGACGAAAACATCCGCCTTGAAAATGCAGGTGCATTAAATATTGACCAGTTCAGAGATGTTGTGAACGCTTTGAAAAACATCCGTGCCGTTGCAAAGCAGGAAAGAAAAATGAATGTTATTGCAGCACAGCAGAAAACAGAGGATGTAGAAAATCTGCTTTTGCAACAGCTCAACGAAATGGAAGATGTTTATAATCCTAGAGTAGGGCAGGACGAACGCAAAGGTTTTCTCAAAAGGACTGCTGACAAGGTAAGAATCTATCGTGAAAGTTCTTATAGTGCAGACAGTATGTATTTAGCTTTAGACGGTTGGAAAGACGGCGGTGTTTTCCAGAAGATGATATATTCTACGATTAACGTTGCTGCCAACAAGCGTTACGTACTGACGCAGAAGTATCAGACAGACTATGCGGAAGCTTATAATAAATGGTGTCCTGACAATGCAACCAAAAAGAAATATTCCGAATTTGTAGCATATGAAGAATTAGGTGACGGCACAGAAGGAAGCACTGGCAGTATTGACAGACACACTATGGTAAGTATGCTTGCAAACTTCGGTAGCAAAAGCAATATTGAACGCTTATGTGAAACTCCACCAATAGGGCTTGAGAACTGCCAGCTGTGGGTAAAAGAAAGCGACATGATAAGCAGGAAAGAAGCATTGGCAATGACTAGAGATAATATTGCTAATTTCTTGAGCAAACATATCACCAAAGAAGATATTGAGTTTGCACAAGCTAGAATCAATGCCGCTAGTCAGTTCTGGGAAGCTTTGCAACAGGTAGAAATCAACACTAGAGGTTTTTCACCTAAAAAAGTAGACGCAGAATCTACACTGTTTAAACTTGCCGATGGTACAGAGGTATTGTTTGAAGGTGGCTATTTGCCGTTAAGAAAAGATACTAGATTGGCAAGTGTCAGCGGTCAAGAAGAGGATGGTCCTCTTAATCAGAACGAAAGACAAGGCAGGAACTACTATACAAATACTGGCAGTAGTAAGAGCCGTACCCACGCAAAGTATGCTGTCAGCTTAGCACCGGGAGCGGAAATGAAAGCTGTTGAAGATACTATCAATGATATCTGCTTTAGGGAAATTGCAATTGATTTAAGAAAGATTTTGCGGAACAAGGATATCATGGAAGCAATGACACGCAAAATGGGACAAAACTTTGTGAAACTTTTCAAAGAACACATTGAAGCAAGTATCAATCCCGACAGTATGCTTAATACAGCCGTGGCAGAAGATTTGTTGAGCAAGACTGCGGACTGGTTGCGTCGTGCTGCGGTAGCAACAAGTATTATGGGCAGTTTAAAAATCTCTATACAGAACTATTCAAACATTGTTCTATACGGTAACAGCGTAGATGGCTTTACTCATGCTGATACTTTAGTTGCACTTTTCAACGGAGTAAAAAACTTCAATAACTGGAACGACATTAATGAAGTTTGTAACAAGAGTGCGTTTATGCGTGAACGTATGGAAACAGTAGACTTTACCATGCGTGAAATCAAAAACAGAAACGACTTGTCGACCATAGAAAAAGAGGCGGCTCGATGGGGTGGCAATATGCTTGCCTATACAGATATGATGACAGCAAAGCCAGTATTCTATCATGCATACTGTAAAAAAGTTCATGAAGGAGCGACGGAGCAGGAAGCGATTGATTTTGCGGAAACCGTAGTCAGACGCACCCTCGGCAGTAGCCGTGTTCACGATGTTTCCAGTATGCAACGTGGTAGTAGCATGATGCGTTTATTCGTAATGTTCCAAGGGTTCTTTAATACACAGTTCAATCAATGGGAACGTGAAGCACACGTTGTCGCTAATAAGTGGAGAGCAGGACAGAAGAAAGACGCGATTATGCGTGTTACATCTTTCGCTGCGTCGAAATGGTTTTTGTGTTGCGTACTGAATATTGCACTAGGCTTTGAAAATCCGTTTAAAGATGAAGATGATGATGACGAGAAACTTTCAAAACTAAATCAGGAACTTCTGAAATATCCTTTAAGCTTAGGCGGATGGGTCGGCGGTTTTGCCAATGCAGGTATGCAATATGCTTTAGGTATAAACAAAAACAATTACAACATTACACCGTCAGAGAATATTTTAAAAATACTGCTAGGTTCTTTTAACCACGCAGGAAAGGTTATGCGTGGAGAAGAAGAAGTGTTTGCTCAGGAAACGGCAGAAGTTACAGCCAATACAGCAGCTGTACTTTTTAAAATGCCGAAAGCACCGTTTAATATAATCTTCAATATGGTTGATATTGCAAACGATGAAATGGACTTTGAATTGAGGGACTTGTTAGGCAGACGTCCGAGGGCAGAAAGAAAACACGAGTATTAATAAAATATCCTGCTAAGTGCTGCACTTCACAACGTGAAATTTGTGGTATAATAAGGACAATGGAATATTTAAGAGTGTCAACACATATGTATTGACACTCTTTTTTTATTACAACGTTTATAGAAAGGGGAGAACAAACCGACATGATCGGAAACAGCGAGAACAGAATATCTTTTAACGGTAACGGCAGTGCAACGGAATTTTCGTACCAGTTTAAGATTTTGAACAAGACCGACATTAAAGTTTTGTTGGTTGACAACAAAGGCAAGGAAACCTTGCTGAACAAAGATTACTATGTTGATACTGAAAAAAGCGTAGTGCATTATCCCGGGTATGCACCGGGTGCAGAAATCCCGGAAGCACAAAGACCTCCAGTATTACAGAACGGGTGGAAACTTATTTTGTACAGGGAAGTACCTGTTACTCAAGAAAGCAGGCTTGACGAATATTGGCCGTTCAACGTCATTGAATCAATGGTTGACAAGCTGACCATTATTTGTCAACAGCTTTTGGACGGCATCAGCAGAAGTATTAAAATCAGCGAGAGCAGTAAAAGCGGTATTGATACTGTTATTGACGTTGCTCCGAACAAGGGTCTTAAATGGAACGCAGAGGGTACAAAAATTGTTGCAACTGTTGACCCTGCCGACGTCCTGCCACAAGCGAATGACGTTTTGAAACAGACAGAAGCGGCAAGGGATAAGGCAATTCAGAAAGCGGACGCAGCAGCGGAAAGTGCATTGAGTGCTGCCGACAGCGAGCGCAATGCCGATACTGCAATGAACAAGGCTCGTGCGTGGGCAGAAGGACATGAACCCGGTGGAGCAAGCACTAAGTCTTCTAAAGAGTGGGCAACGGAAGCAAGCACCAAAGCAACAGAAGCTACTGAACAGGCACAGCTTGCTAAATGGTGGGCTCAAGGTCATATGCCTGAAAATAATCCTTCAAATCAGTCAGCAAAGGAATGGGCAAAAGCTAGTAAGATTTATGCTAATATAGCAACAGAGAAAGCAGAGCTTGCCACACAGAAGGCAACAGAAAGTTTAGCGTCCGCAAATAAGGCTAAAGAAAATGCTGATGCAGCGAAAGCCAGTGAGACTGCTGCGAAGTCCAGTGAGACCAAAGCAAAAGCTAGTGAGACCAATGCGTCTAATAGTGCAAACACTGCGACAACAAAAGCCTCTGAGGCTAGCACGAGTGCTGCTGCTGCTAAAGCATCTGAGAATAAAGCAAAGGCTAGTGAGACTAATGCGTCTAATAGTGCGAACACCGCGACAACAAAAGCCTCTGAAGCTAGTGCGAGTGCTAATCAAGCAATGGCTAGTGCTGACAGAGCAGATACAGCTGCACAACAGACAACTCAAGCGGTAACGGATGCTGAAAGAGCTGCTGAATTGGCTACTAGCAAAGCACTAGAAGCTTTCAATAGTGCGAACACCGCGACAACAAAAGCCTCTGAAGCTAGTACGAGTGCTAATAAGGCAAAAGCCAGTGAGACTAATGCGGGGACTGCTGCTAATAAGGCAACCACAGAAGCTAATAGGGCGAAAACAGAGGCAGATAGAGCGAAAACTGCTGCTGATAGTGTCGGAAATCCTGTTGTCAGTATTACTCAGAGTGGTGGAAACTTGACTGTTACTAAAGGCGACGGAAGCTCCGATACTCTTACTGTTACTCCTGCTAAGGCTAGTCAAGCAGAAGCGGAAGCTGGTACTGATGACATCAAGATGATGACACCGCTAAAGACAAAAGAAGCCATACTTGCAAACATTGCTACAGATGCAGAAGCAACAGAAGGTACAGATAATACTAAAATGATGACACCTCTTGGAGTTAAGGAAAGTATTAAAGCTAATGCACCTATCAAGAGCGTAAACGGTGTTGTGGCTGGTGCAGACGGGAATGTAAGCGTTGGACTACTTAACGGTGATGCTGACACTAAGGGAATTAAACAGTTTAGATGTTTTATTGCATCAGGAGAGAACTGTTCATATTGGTATTTAGGCTCTACACCTGCAAATACCACAGGTGTAGAAGTCCTTAGTGCTTATACTACATCATTAAGATTATCGACCGTTGGTGGCTTTGGTGATAGATATCTCACTGATTATGAAGTTTATATCACTCCTAGATATGCGACACCAAGTATTCAAGCTTTTTCAAATAAACCAGTAAGTGAGGACCGCCTGCTAAAATGTGGATATGTTATCAACGGTGCAAATGTTGACTGGTATATAGTACTTCCACAATGGCCAAATCCTTTTTATGTTAGTTATCTTACTGCACCTATTAATGAGGAAAGAGGGTATCCGTTTAGAATCCCTGAACGTCTTACTGGTGTTGAGCAAGAACCTGCTAATTTTGTATATGGGGAAACTATAATTGTTTCTAACATATCTACTATTTCAGCAGGTACGAATGGTTGGTCAAGAGATTCTGCTACTGGTTTTACTATTCAGTGGGGTGAAGTTAGCTTAGCCCCAGGAACTCAAACAGTAATCTTCCCCCGAACATTCACAGCGTGTTACAACGTAGTAAGTGATGTGGCGGGAGATACATCACATTATGAAAATCCATGTACTTCAGATATTACTACTCAAGGCTTCAAAGTCGGGCATAATTATGGTAATCACTCTGTAAAATGGATAGCAATGGGAATTAGCTAATCCTCACGGGGTTGGAAGAAAGGAGAAAACAGTGGAGTATTTAATTAGGTTTGATAAAAATGGCAGACGTTGTGAAACCTATGTCAAATTTGAACTAGATAAAGATAGAATTGACAGTCTGTTATCTAGTGGATATATCGAAGTTACAGAAGCAGACTATCAGTTATTAGTAGGTAACATTGACGGGAAAGAACATATTCGTAATAATGACGGTACTTATAGTGTATATGTAGTTGAAGTTACCTTAGAGGAAGTCAAAACTAGCAAAAAGAATGCTCTTAAATATGAACGTGACAAAAAAGAAGTGGCAGTTATTGCCTACAAAGGGAAAACCTTTGATTATGACGATAAAGCACGTGAACGCTTAAATATTGCTAGACAAGCACTTGAAGATAACAATCTGCCTAGCCAAATGTGGACTTGTGCTGACAATACCGACATTGAATTGACTGTTGAGGACTTTAAAAACATCAACAGTCTAGCAGCACAGCGAAGCGGACAACTGCATGATACTTATCGTAAACTGTGTGATTATATCGATAAGCTGAAAACAGCTGATGAAGTGAATGCTGTTACTTTTGATACGGAGGTGATTCAATAATGAAAGAATTAGTAACCAATAAATATTTTTGGGTAGTAGTTGCTGCGTCTTTTGCATTTGGTGCTCTCCATCACTATATGGGATGGTAATGTCGCCTAATGTCAATATTTAAGAATGGAGATGAGGACAATTGCCATTAAGCGACGAAATGTTTCAGCGTCAAGTGTTAGCTGATTTAGCAGCCATTAAAGCAAACCAGTCTAAAGACGAAAAAAGCTTTGATTTATATAGGGCTAAAGTAGACCAGTTAATCAGCGTACAGGCAACAAATGTTAATAGTCTTAAAGACGCACATAAACATATTGATAAACTTGAGGGTGATATGCAGAGTTCCGAACAGCGTGTAAGGGAAGATATTGCAAAAGAGGTCAGTTCAATTTATCGCACTGCGGCAATTGTCGGTGCGTGTGTATCTTTTGTTATCAGCGTGATACTGCAAAGGTTAGGTTAATTTACTATGTTAGAAATGCTCAAAGAGGGTGGAGTGTACTCATTAACGCGAGTACTGCCCACCCTAGGTTATATCACATTTTTAGTTGTGTCCTGTTATCTTGCTTATTATGGCAAGACGTGGGGACATTATGCGGAGTTTACCGCCGCCACAGGTGGAGCGATTATTATTCAGTTGGGAAATAAATTTATAAATTCCAAATATAATACCGCACCTTGGGAAACTGGCAAACACTAACTGGTTAAAGAATAGGAGAGTGATTGCAAATGACTAAAGTATTTATCAATCCCGGACATATGCCGGGAGTAGACCCCGGAGCAGTAAACGAAATCTATGGAGAAACAGAAGCTGATATTGTTGCAGAAATCGGTGAACTTGTTGCAGAGTATCTGACTAAAGCAGGCTGTGAGTGTCAAGTACTACAATCTGATAATCTTGAAGGTGAAAGCCCTGAATATCCTAACATCTGTAGAACTGCTAACCAATGGACAGCAGATTTATTTGTCAGCATTCACTGCAATGCTGCTGCTAATGAGCAAGCCAAAGGTACAGAGGTGTTGATTTACAACAAGTGGAGCAGAGCGGAAGATTTAGCAGAATGCATTCAGAAACAAATCGTTGACAGTCTAGGAACTGTTGACAGAGGCGTAAAAATAAATCAGCACTTAGCTGTGTTGAGGGAAACTGTTATGCCTGCTGTTTTGGTTGAAGTTGCATTTATCAGCAATGAAGATGATGTTCAGTTACTAATCAACAATCAAGATGATATTGCACGAGCAATTGCCCGCGGTGTCACAGACTACCTTTGTAAATAAATTTTCCTTATCGACGCAGAAAGGGGGTGAGCAGGATGTTTGAGGAATTCAAGAATTTTGTATTGTCCAATGAATTTATCGTAGGCTTGGTAGTCGGTTTTGCACTCGGTGCGTTACATCACTACTTCGGGCTGTAATGGCAATATAAAATATTTATGCTTGTGATTTTAGCACTTGTTCACAAACGCATAAAAAGCAAGAAGCTGTTTAGTACATCCAATCATAAGCGTAGGTATGAAAAATTGCTGTACACGGTCCTAAAGCTGTGTGGGACGATTTATTGCTTTTATAAATAAAATTAGCCGTCTTGTTTTGCAGGACGGCTAATTTTAAACATAAGAAAGGGGGAGAGTACAATAGATGATGAAGAAAAAAATACTTGGGTGGTCTATTGCCTTATTGCTGTTGCTGTTAGCATTGCCTTGTACATCTTTTGCAGGCCAACAGTACACGATAACAGCAGAGGAGCTGACAGCACTCGACAGCAGATTACAACAACAGGAGATACTAATAAACAAATCCAAAGCGGAATTAAACAATCTCAAGCAACAGCTGACAACATCACAGCAGAGATTGGCAGAAGCCAAACAGCAATCAGCACAGCTACAGAAACAACTAGACGTGTTGAAGAAAACCTCTCAAATGCAGCAAGGCTTAATAGAGAGTGCCAATCAATCATTAGCGAGATACGAAGAAGAAATGCAAGCACAGCAGAAAAAAATTAAGCGTGAACGCGATACTGCTTATATAATCCTTGCAGGTGTTGTTATGCTAGCTATAAAAAACTAAATTTCTATTGCGTCCTCGATATATATTTTTAACGCAGCGGCAAATGCAGGCGGTGACCCGTTTTGGTGTCGCCTGCCCTCGACGTAATCTCTGATTGTCCTAGCGGATACTCCTATGATTTTTGACACATCAGGCCATTCATGCACATTTATGGCTTTAGCTTTATAAAACCGTTCTCTTAGTGTCGTTTCAGGCATTGCGTCCACCGCTAACAGCTCGCGGGGAGTAATACCTAGGACGTTTGCTAGGTTTATGGCGTTAGCACGTCTTAAGCCAAACTTACCACGCTCGATTTTAGCTATTGCGTCGCGGGACAGCCCCGCAAGCGTAGCGAGTGCGGTAATACTCAAATGCATACGCAGCCGATGGTATCGCAGGGATTCCGCTACTGTCTTCGGCGTTGGCGGTTGCGTTCCGCAAGCGTGTCCCTGCGGATATTTGCTCGACAAATCACATAAATGTTGCTATACCTCTTCTAAGATAGAAGGTGTAAGGTATAAGGTATAAGCAAAAATTTTCTTGATTTAACTGGAGTATATTTTTCTTGTGGTGATAATGATTCGTTGCTTAATAGCAGACCTTTTTAGTATAAACAAAAAGCTTGTCATTGTACTTTAAAAGTACGCCGACAAGCTTCTTTTTATTTCAGTAGCTCATATTTTATTGTTTTAGTGCTACAAGTAGCAATATTAGGTAGCTTATGCCGGGAAAATATTATTGAAAGCTTCTTTATTAGCTTCAATAGGTTGTTTACCACCGACAACGCAGAGATAACCATCACTAAGCATGTCCTCTACTACTTTGCCTAAAGCTTGCAAATCAGCATTAGTTACATCAAGAACTTCGTTGCGGATTTGTTGACGGGTAGCATCGGATAATGCTTTGATATATTGCAGTGCGGCCTGATCTAAACGCATAGAGTTAGTTAACGGAGTATCCATACCGCTAATAGTGCCGATAACATATTTGTCTAATTCGCGAGCAGTAAATTCTACAGTTTTCAGCCATGCCGGCAAATCACGATATGCTTCTAAGCTTTTAGCCAATTGCGGATCTCTATAGGAAGCAAAAACACCTAGACCATTGAGCTCAAAGCGTGCGGTTGCACCATAAGCACCACCTTGAATACGGATTTTAGTCCACAGATATTCATAACGCAGAATAGTTTCCAGAACACGCATTGCACCAGTAAATTTATGACCGTGCTTAGCAAAATTACCACCGGCTGCTACATATTGTACTTTACCTGCAGTAGTAATACCTTCATTAGTACTGCTTACGGGTAAAGATTGAGGATGTTCAGCAATTTCTACGGTAGGAAGCTGAGCCGCAAAAGCTTCACATTGAGCTTGCACAGTATTCTTATCTTCTTGGTCACAAGAATAAACAAGAGTATAAGCATTGCAGTTGAAGATTAATTTCAACATATCCTGCATTTCTTGCAGTACAACATTGCCCTCTTGAGCAAAGTTATCATTAAGTTTTTTCAGGAATTGGTAATAACTGAATTGACCTTGCTCATTAGCACGTGCACCTGCAGCACAGTAGGAGTACAGACGGGAGATAGCGATGTTCTGACCTTTATTGAAGAATTCGTTATCCCATTCGGTTTTCAGCTCGGCAACTAATTCTTGGAAGCGGTTCACATCATCCAGCTTGCTTTCTACAGCTACCGCTTTTAAAATATCGAACATATGTCCAAGATTTTCTAACAAGGCCTTACCTTTAACAGAGAAGTACATTTTATAAACGTCAGCGTCTGCTACTTCAGATAAAGCACGAACGTTCAAAGCCATACCACCGGTGTACATAATGCTGTTGGTGGCAATTTCTTCATAAGTATAACGTTCAGTATTAAATTTACCCAGTAAATCGGCCAATAAATAGCAAATATGCAGCTTATCAGAAGGTACATTACTGATATCAAAATACCAGTTAGTGTAAACAATTTTATTAGTTACAGCAGGTACATAAACAAGATTATTATGCTCTTTCTGCTCTACCTCGCGTGTAATATGCTCTACTTCACGGCGGATATCACTGCGTTTTAACAGAGGAATAGAAGCACGGGCTTCTTCACTATCCGGTTCAGCCTGACGGCGATGCAGCTCTTTACATTCTTCAATATAAGTATTGATTTCTTCCGCAGACATAGATTCTTTCAAAGCCTGCATTTTCGCTGCCGCTACTGCCTGATCTGCTTCTTCCTTACCAGGCTGAGGCAGTAAAGTAACAATAACTTTATGGGTATTATCTAACAAATAATTTTCAATCAAGCCTTCAAAATAATGGTTATTTAAGCCTGCACGCATGGTTGCTAAAGCTTCTTTGTAGCGCAAGCCATCAATCGGATTACCGCCATAGAGCCAGTTTTCCATAATACCAATACCATAAATCAATCCTTTCGGATATGGACCGAAGTCAGATTCACGTAACTTAAATTCTAAAGAATTCAGTGCTGCTTCCAGTAATTTCTTGTCGATACCGTTAATAGTTAAATCTTGCAAAGTTTTATAAATAACACTAACAAATTTATCGCGTAAGTTTTTTTCACTGCCGGAAGCACGTATGCAGAAAATCGGTTGTAACATACTACCTGTATAACTACCGCTGATGTTTTGGCCTACACCTGCCTGCAATAAAGCACGACGCAGCGGAGAAGATTCACTTTCCAGCAGCACTCCCTCTAACAGACGCAGAGACATGCTAGTTAAAATATCAGTAGCTTTACCGGTAACAATGGATAATTCATGATATGTTTTCGCAGTGCAATCTTCACCTGCATCAATCGGATAATAGGCTTCGACTTCCGCAGTACGTTCCAAAGGTGCTTGTTCGGCAATTTCAGAATTAACAGCATTAGTTTTAGTGAAATTACTCAGATATTCATCATCTAAATATGCTAAGGTTTCATCAATATCCATATCACCATAAATATAGATAAAGGAGTTTTCCGGACTGTAATAAGTCTTATGGAACTCTTCAAATTTCTCTTGAGTCAGCTGAGGAATCGCATCAGGATAACCGCCAGACTCAAAGCGGTAGCAAGTATCAGGGAACAACGCCTTCATAGCCTCATTTTCCAAGAAAGCGTCAGCAGAAGAATAAACGCCTTTCATTTCGTTATACACAACGCCGTTATAAGACAAGTCACCCTCAGGACTTTCGATATTATAGTGCCAACCCTCTTGGCGCAAAGTGTATTTGTTTTCATAAATTAAAGGATAGAACACTGCATCCAAATAAACATCCATCAGATTATGGAAATCCTTAGCATTACGACTAGCAACAGGATACATAGTTTTATCCGGATAAGTCATAGCATTGAGAAAAGTGTTCAAAGAACCTTTGACTAAATCTACAAAGGGCTCCTTCAAATGATATTTACGGGAGCCGCATAAAGAAGAATGCTCTAAGATATGCGGTACACCGGTATCATCAGCAGGCGGAGTTCTAAAGGAAATAGAAAACACCTTATTATCATCGTCATTAGCTAGATAGAAAAGACGAGCACCGCTTTGAACGTGTTCCATAATATAGGCATCAGAATGTACTTCATCAACAAAAGCATGCTCTAACACTTTAAAACCATGGTAAATTTTATTTATTTCTAAGTTCATAATATCCCCCATTCTCAATTTGATTTAATGTATTTTAGCAGCTGTACTGTGACAGCTGTTCTTCCAAACGTATTAATATTCATTATACCATATTCACAAAATAAATTCCTAAAAACTCTGTGAATACTTGCTTTACTCCTCTAAGCATCTTATAATTAAATTATCTGATTTGTGGAGGTATCATAATGGAAGAATCTCGTTTTACCCTGCGTATACACCCGATTATCATGAACAAGATAAAAAATATTGCAAAAAATAATGGTCGTTCCGTTAATAAGGAAATCGAACAGATTCTCAAATGGGTTGTGGATGACTATGAACGCAAATACGGACGCATAACTTTAACTAATGAAGAAATGCCGAAAAGTACAGCAATAATTGAACCTTTACCAGAGGAAAAGATGGAAAGGCTGTTTAAATTAGAAAAATAAAATTAGCTTAATACTCACATTGTGCTTAGACAAAATACGCAACAGGATTTACCTGCTGCGTATTTTTTTCCTAGTTCTTCATTTCTCAGCCTTCTCGCTAGGCTCGAAACTAATCCACTTAAAAGAAATACTGTGAATTAGTACTTGACTTACTCGTAACGTCCTTACCTCTTATTATAGGGAGCAGTCGTAACTTTCAACTCTAAACTTCTCTAGTACTTCTCTTGCCGAACTTGTAAAGCAGAGAAAAGAGTTTTTCACTGTTTAATACTCGTCCTAAGCTGAATAGCTTCTGCTAAATGATTGCTTTCGACATTCTTACTATGTGCTAAATCGGCAATGGTACGTGCTACCTTTAAAATACGGTCATGGCTGCGAGCGCTAAGGTGCAGAGCAGTAAAATACCGTTCCATTAAGGCTTGTGCAGTATTATCTAATTGACAGAACTCTACTACTTCCTTACGTCCCATTTGTGCATTACAGTGAATACCTCTATCTTGAAAACGTGTACGTTGAATATCACGGGCAGCTACAACTCGTGTACGGATGTCGGCCGAGCATTCTCCTCCTGACTTATCCTTTAAATCGTTAAAATCAACGCTAGTAAGATTAATCTGCATATCAATGCGATCCAATAAAGGACCGGAAAGCTTACGCTTATAATGTTCTATTTCAGAAGATGTACAGCAACATTTATGTGATTTGTCGAGCAAATATCCGCAGGGACACGGGTTTACTGCTGCTAATAAGCAAAAGGAAGAAAGAAAAGTCATTAATGCCCATACGGAGCGATTAACTGCTTTATCGTTTAATAATGCACACAGCATTTTTATGTTGTTAGTTAAAATTTCGATATTTCATCTAAAAGAATACACCAGAAGTAATAGTGGGCTTTGTCTTGATAAATTACGCAGATTAACATCTTCTGGTAAATGCAAGATGTATGTTTATATATAACAAAAATGCACTCCTAGCATCTTCATTATACTAAGAGCGCATTATTTTTGCGTTTTATATCATTGTGCTGTATTTGCTTCGTTAACTAGTTTTTGGTAAGCTGCTAAATTTTGTGCATCAAAACAGGTCAGGATAACTTCCATACCGTAATCAGCATGTTCATTCAACCATGCGTTGGTGGTTAATAAGGCAATACGTGCTGCTTCTTGGATGGGGTATTTGTATACACCTGTAGAAATAGCAGGGAAGGCAATAGTGTGTAGATGATGTTTTTGTGCTAAATCGAGGGAATTACGGTAGCAGGCAGCTAAAGCTTCGGCCTCACCGTCCTTGCCTTCATAAATAGGGCCGACAGTGTGAATAACAAAACCTGCTTTTAAATCATAGGCGAAAGTAATTTTAGCTTCACCGGTTTCGCAGCCACCCAAATCCTGGCATTCAGCTAAAAGCTGATGACCTGCTGCTTTGTGGATAGCTCCATCTACACCACCACCGCCGAGTAAAGTTTTATTAGCAGCATTGACGATTGCATCACAGTCCAATGTAGTAATATCGCCTTGCCAAATGGAAATTTTGTTTTCTAAAGGATTGTTATTAGCTTCTGCTAATAAACCTTGCATCATTTGTTTTTGCAGGGTAAAAGGAGTGGGCGAGGTGGGATTAAAGATAATTCCGTCGATATCATCCATCAACATAACTGCATTAAAGTAATTAAGCAGCGGACGGGTGATTGTAGGGCAAGATTTACCTTGAGCATAAGCGTCCAGGCTAGAAAATGCAGTTACATAATCTAAGCCTGCTTCGGTAGTTTGGGTAACTAGCATAATTGGGCCATCTTGAACGTTATCCATGGGTGCAATGGGAATAATGACCTCTTGTTTTTCTAAAAGCATAATCGTTAATGCACGCAGTAATTTGATTAAATTGTTGCCGGTTTGCTTTTCTGCATAGCCTTGCAGAGCGTCAGCGACGATATCCATAGATGGGTGTAAACTCATATTGAGCATCTCCTTCATATTTATCTAAAGCAATATTGTATTATTTTTTATTATATAGCAAAAAAACAGCTCTGAAAAGAGCTGCTTATGCGTTTAGATATGTATTTTACTGCTATTTTACAATAGGTTAAAGCAAAAATTACAGCATACGGAAGACTGCAATAACTTTACCCATTACACGGATGTTATCGGTACCAACAATAGGTTCGTACTTATCGTTTTCTGGTTGCAGACGTACGCAACGCAGTTCGCGGAAATAACGTTTTACTGTTGTTGTTTCGTCGTCGATCAAGGCAACAACAATATCGCCGTTATTAGCAAAATTTTGTTTACGCGCGATAATATAGTCGTGGTCTAAAATACCGGCATTAATCATGCTATCACCACTAACGGACAACATAAATACATCATCATCGCAACCAATTAAATCGCGGGGGATGGGATATGTTTCTTCGATATTTTCGACAGCCAGTACCGGCACACCGGCAGTAACCTTGCCGACCAGCGGTACGGGAACCATCAATTTATTTCTCCAGGCATCATTTTCGCTCATCAGCTCCAAAGCACGCGGTTTAGCTGCATCACGTTGAATGAAACCATATTCCTGTAATCTTTTCAGATGGTTATGTACGCTTGCACTAGAAGATAAGCCGACAGCTGCACCAATTTCACGTACAGCAGGCGGATAACCTTTTTGATTAATAAATTCGCGAACGAAATTTAAAATATGACGTTGACGTTCTGACAGCATCTCTTCAGTATAATTACCGTCAAAATCTGGCGGAAGCGCTTTTCTTCTACCCATATTAAACCCTCCAATCATGGATTTATGTACACTTTAATTCCATTATAACAGATAAATTTCCTAGCGTCAAACAATAGTACGGAGAAACGAAAAACAGCGTAGAAATAATATTTATTTTCTATTAACAATATAGTCTTAACTTCATTTTTATCAATTTACTGAACATTATTGTATAGCTTGTTCGATAGTTATATATTATTTATTATTATTTATTATTATTTATATTGTCAAATTAAAGAATGTATGTTTTGTGCTATAATGAAAGTGTAACATAATTAAGGAGGCGTTAGTTATGTATGATGATGAAGAAAGAGGTTTAGCAGAAATTTATCGAGATTATCAAGAATATGATTGCGAAATGCGTATAGAAAATGGCGATAGCGACGATTATGAAGACTATGCTGATTACGACGATTTTGATTCACCTAGAAGTGTTAGTAGATTAGAGCAAACAAGCAGCTCATTAGTATATCAACAGAATCAGGAATACGATGATTATGAACAACACGATGATGTTTTTACTGATTACTACGACTGCGACGATTATGATTATGATGATTATGGTGACTTTGACGATTTTTGATAAAATAATATAATTGTTTATAACAGTAAAAAACCTTCTGTGAATATTAAAAATTTACTTCGCAGAAGGTTTTTGTTGTTCCAGACTTTTTAGCGTTACTAAAAAAAGTTTTCGACGCGGTAGTATAGTATGTTAGTTGCTAAGAATGATTTAATAAATAGAGAAAAAACGACATTATAATGTCAGTACTACGGCACGAAAATAGAGGATTAGATATAAATCCTTGTGCAATAGGAAATAGTAAAAAATAATATTTTACGTCCGATAATATATATTATGTTAAATTTTGTCCGCGTATAACAAGAGGAATTTGCCATACGTGACAAATTCCTCGCGTGGTTTTATGTATTAAAATTGCCATTCAGAAATGCTTTTTGCTATTTCTGGTTGTTGCTCTAAATCTGCTTTTTTAGTATATAAAAGCATGGTAGCAATATCATTATTGCAGGTCAGACGCATGAAGTTAGTAAAATCATACTTATCTAACATAGCAGTATTAGCTTTGATATCCATTATAGCTTTTTCAGGAGTAAAGTTCAAGGTATAAGAATAATTTTTCAAAGCAAAATAATTGTTGCTCCAGTTTTGCAATCTAGTCAGGCTATCGTCAAGAAAAGCTTCAGTTGCTAATTGATTGCTCAAAATTTCCTTAAAATCTTGTTGCAGTTCTTTATCATGCATCTTCATGCTGGAAGTTACTAGGAATGACTCAAACGCATTGAGAACTTTATCACTTTCGCTAAACATTTTATTATTAATTTCTTGTACTTGTTTAGCAGTCAAAGGCGGAATTTCACCAGTTGCAGGATCTGCATGTTCAGCTTGAACTTTACGATTATCCGCAATAATTTTAAATAACCCTTTTACATCTAAATCCGCAGCCATTTTTTTCATGGATGTAATAGATGTAGCAATGGTTAAAGCAAAGTCGGCATTTTTATTCTTAGAATTAAGTTGGGCATAGAACCAATCATTTGGTAACGCTACAGTTTTCTTAGTAATATTATCTGTATAAACAAGTTTTCTTTCACCATCTTGTGGTGTCAAAACTTTAAAACCTTTAACAAATTTTGTATGCACTTTCCAGAAGTCTTTCAAGATGTTTACATCAACGTCCTTCGGTGCAATAGCAGTTACTGCCATGACTTTATGCATCGCTACATTTAAATCTTCAGCATCGATTGGTGCAGTTGCTTCAACTTTCGCAGAATCACTAGTTTCGATTTCGTCATCAATATCCCCTGCTGCATCTTTAGGTGCAGGTTCTGTTTTGGGTGCAAAGGTTTGTGTATCGCCGCTGACAGTAGATAAAAGATACAGACGATCGTTAGCGGATACTAATGTTGCTTCTGCATTGACTAAACTATTATTGCGACGGAATAACCAGGATAAAGTTATTGCCTTATGACCATTGAATTTATCAATACGGACAGTTGGCTCTAATTTGCTATTTTCTTCTTGTAACAGCCCATCTTCTACTACTGGATTTCCTTTAGCTTGAAAAGCTTTATATTTGTCCATTTGCAATAGCGGCATAGGTACTGTATTCAAGTTTAGTGCGGATTGCTGTAAAACGGCTAATTTATCATACTGTTTATTGAAGTATTCGGTGCTGAAGTCTTCTCCGATGATTTCTTTCATATCTTCGGCAGTATAATAATTAACGATGTGCACGCTACCTTTATGCATTTTCTCCAGCTTTTCTAAGCTAGTAGCACTTATATTAGAAAAGCCATAAACTTTATTGCTTTCTACTTTATAATAAGGATTTTTATCCTGCACACTATAACCGGCCTGTAAATTTTCATACGCCCAAGCCTGAGTAGTCAGCATGGATAAAACGATTGCTACAACTGCACTTTTCTTCATTTTACCAACTCCTCTACCACAAATTGCCAATGCTTATTTGCTATAAACGATATTTACATTAACACCGCTTTCTAAATTACATGCATTAGCTTCATCAGTGTCGATATGTACTTCATCAGCGTGTTTTTCACCTGCGCGTACTAACACATTGTGCAAAGTAAGACTACGCGCGCCTTCGGTTTGAATATCAACAATATCGCCATCTTTTAAACCATATTTAGCAGCGGTTTCCGGATACAGATGTACGTGGCGTGCTGCAACAATGATGCCTTCAGTGATTTCTACTTCACCGGCAGGACCGATTAATTTTGCACCTGCGGAGCCTTTGATATCGCCACTATTGCGAATCGGTGCATTTAAGCCTACTTTACGTGCATCAGTTAAAGATAATTCTATTTGAGTTTCAGGACGTAAGGGACCGATAATGCGCAGTTTCATGGAGCCTTTTTCAGTAACCATAGTAATTTGTTCTTCAGATGCATATTGACCAGGTTGACCAATTGCTTTTTTTACATGAAGTTCGCTATCTTTACCAAAAAGAATATCCATGTGTTCACGGGATAAATGTGCATGACGTGCGCTAACGCCTAAAACGATTGGAAATTGCATTGAAATACCACCTCATAAATAAAATTTTAATTTTCTACTATTTATTATACCTGTTCTCGTGTTTATTGTCACCATTGTTCATAGTATTTTTACAAGTTAAACTTTTCGTGTAAATTTTTTTCTGATAAATATAGCTGTTATTACATATAGACAGAATGAGCGTAATCGCGTATACTAAAAGAAAATTTAGTATATATAATAAGGAAGGTATTTATGAAAAAAGAAGATTATCTAGAACTTTTAGATGCACGTCTAGCCCGTTATTTTGATAAAAAACAGCTTACAGCAGAATTGCCTTTTACTATAATAGCAGAAATGAATGCTGCCGATGAAGGTTATTTTTTTCTGCCCAGCATTAAAACATATAGTGTACAACATAATGAATATCTTTATGCACATAGCTTTGCTCATAAAGTCCAAAAAGAAGATTTACTTCCATACCTTAATTATATGAAGGAAAAGATGCAGCAGCTAAAAACAACTACGGAGCACATGAGTAGTGTTTTTGCTTTATTGATTATTTGCGAAAACGGTATGGATGAAGCAACTTTAGCCGAAATGCAAAAATATAAGTACCATAAGGATTATTTTTTATCTTTAAAAGGTTGGTCGGATTTAGCTATTTATGTAGCCGATTTACAACAAGAAAAATTATATTGCAATAAGATTGGTCGAAAAACGTCCCAGTGTTTTGAATTTGTTCCCTCTAAATAGTCTAGCGTATTTTTTGTTCTACTTTTAGTGTACTTATCTTTACAGCTTATCAAAAATTGTTCACAAGAGTTTACGATTTTGTCGATTTTCACACAACTTTGTTGACAAAATAACGAAATATGGTATACTAATAACTAACCTAGCACAATATATATGAAAGATGTGCTTGCAATTATCTAACAATTTTAAGGGAAAGAAAAGAAAGGATGTTTATTATGAGTGGTTTTGTTATGCTAGTAGGCTCAATGGTTATCTTCTTTATAGCCTACGTTATTTACGGTGCATGGTTGAGTAAGCAATGGGGTATTGATCCTACACGTAAAACTCCGGCTGAAAGATTACGTGATGATGTTGATTATATACCTACTCCTCCTGCTATTTTGATGGGTCACCATTTCTCCTCCATTGCAGGTGCAGGTCCTATTGTCGGTCCTATTACCGCAGCTGTATTTGGTTGGGTTCCTGTAATGCTGTGGGTTCTCATCGGTAGTATTTTCTTTGGTGGCGTTCATGACTTTGGTGCATTGTTCGCTTCTGTACGTTTTGATGGTAAAACTATTGGTCAGATTATCGAAGCAAACTTGGGTAAAAGCGGTAAATTTCTCTTCTCCATTTTTGCTTATGTAACTCTGTTAGTAGTTATTGCTGCTTTTGCTAACATCGTTGCTGCTACTTTCGTTGCTAGCCCTGAAGCTGCTACTGCTTCCATGCTGTTCATCGTTTTAGCAGTTATCTTTGGTCTTGCTGTATATCGCGGCGGCTTAAACTTCAAAGTTGGTACCGGTATTGGTCTTGTAATGCTCGTTGTCTGCATTGCTTTAGGTAATATGTTCCCGCTGGTACTGAGCAAAACTGCTTGGGTATGCATTTTGATGACTTACATTTTCGTTGCTTCCATTGCTCCTGTATGGATTTTACTGCAACCGCGTGACTATCTGAACTCCTTCCTGCTCTATGCTTGCATGGCGTTCGCATTAATCGGTGTTGCTCTGTATCAACCGACTATGAAATTACCGCCGATTACTTCTTTCGATCCTTCCGGTAACGGCAGCAATCCAATGTTCCCGATGCTGTTTGTAACCGTTGCTTGCGGTGCTATTTCCGGTTTCCACTCTCTGGTTTCTTCCGGTACTACTTCCAAACAATTGGATAACGAAGGTAACGCTCGTCTGGTTGGTTATGGCTCCATGCTCTTAGAAGGCGTTTTAGCTGTTGTATCTGTTATCGCAGCAGGTTATGTAGGCGGCGATAAACTGACCGAACTCTTAAAAGCAGGCGGTCCTGTAAACGTATTCGCTGATGGCGTTGGTACTTTCATGACCACTTTCGGTTTCTCCTTCGGTATTGCTAAAGGCTTCGTAGCCCTGACTATTTCTGCATTTGCAATGACCACTTTAGATACTTCTACTCGTCTTGGTCGTTTCATTTTCCAAGAAATATTCACCAAAATTGATGATCAAACTGGTGAAGCTAAACAAACCTTGTTGACCAACCCGTACATTGCTACTGCAATCACTGTTATTTTATCCGGTTATATGTCCTTAGGTTCTTATCTGACCATTTGGCCGATTTTCGGTGCTGCAAACCAATTGCTGGCTGCCCTCTCCTTGTTGGCTGTAGGCGTATGGCTGAAAGCTACTGGTAAAAACAACCTTATGGTTATCATTCCGATGATGTTCATGTTCTGCGTAACCTTGGTTGCGTTGGTACAAATCATCTTCGCTAACATGGCTGCTCATGTTATTACTGCTGCTTTGGGTACTGTACTCTTTATCCTGGCTGTTGCCCTCTTCTTTGAAGCACGTAAATACATCTTCGGCAGTGCAAAAGCTGAATAATTAAATTCTAAATAAAATCAACCTCCCGCTCTTTTTGAACGGGAGGTTTTTGTATTGTTATACTGAATACAAGCAAAGCTTAATCTTCTAATTGTACTTTGCGTAGCATTTTTTTGATTTTACCCATATGACGTTTTCTCGTAATGTTGACAAGCTCATCTTTACCAAAAGTATCTTCAGCTCTTTGTACATAAGTTAAGAAGTTTCTAGTATCAGGATTTTGGGTATGATTTGAATAGTGCTCATATAATTCCCTATTGTTAATCCGATGTTTATGTTGAGTAATACCATGGCATTGAATAATTGTTTTAATCTTACGATGCATTTTTGTATAATAACGACAAATAGTACTACCACGAAGTCTAACGTGTAAGCCGTCAAAATCAAAACCTAGATAGGAAAAGACTGCTTTCTCCTCTGCTTCAGTAAATAAAGCAGAGGATTGCTCCGCTGTATCGTTTTTTTGCATCAGATGAAAAGCATGGTTTTGGTAATGTAAACATTTTGTTTTATTACTAGACAAAGTAATATTAGGAATAGTTTTAGCCAAATTGTTGAGATTATGATATTCTCTTACAAAGTCCTTATATGTAGCTGCTGGTAGCAATAAGAAAATATCATCCACATAACGCATATACATACCATTATAACGGTGAGCAATATCACGTAATTTCTCATCAAATGCCATCATATAAACATTGGCTAAAACACCGCTGATAGATAAACCCTGCGGTAGTCCAATCTTCTTAGTATTGCGTTCAATTAAGCCTTTTTTAAGTCTTTTAAGCTCTGCTAAATCAAGCTTCTGCTCACTTCTATTGAAGGAGGAACGAGATTGCTCTGGATTATCACTAAGTGCTATTAAGGTATCAAGATTAACCGCCGGACATTGAGTAATATATTTAAAAACCTTATAATAGTCATCCGGCAACCCATTAGTACCTAAAAGCTTAATCACTTGCTGTTTTAAATAACCATGCTCTAAAGAAGGAAAAAAGTTCTTTAAATCACTAACAATAATATATGCATCTTCAGTTTTTTTATAGCTTCTATCGCGATATGCGCAAGCTTAATATTTGTTTGTGTATTGTTACGATTTCTGAACGCAATAATATTTTTATCTAAACCTTCTTTTAACAAATATGCTTCGTATTTATTGCTTAACAGTGTAGAATAGTATTTTAAAATACAGCTATCTATAGGAGAAGAATAACAAAATTTTCTTTATGGACAACAAATCTGTGCATCTTTTTATCCAGACGATAATATTTTTTTATAAAATAAATAAACGGATAAAAGGGATGCTTTTTTATATTTTCTGCATCAATAACATAAGTAAAAAGATTTTCCAATTTAGGTCTGCCACCGAAGTGCTTATAGGTAGGCATTTGATATAAATCTTTAAAGTACTTGAAATCCATAAAATTCTCCCCTTTTTCACAAAGAAAAATGCCGTACTTCTAAAGAAATACGGCATAACTAAATAATCACCACCACGGGGGTGTCTCCCTAAGATGACGATTCTAGCTAAATAAAACGTTGACACCACAAATTGTAATGTACGAACTCTTCACGAACAGAGCTCACACCAATTTCTTAATCTTTGGTCTTCTTCAGCAGCCACTTCTGCGAACATTATTATACCATAGCGGAGTTTGTAATGCAAATGCTTTTTCTACTCCCCTACACTCAAATGTGCATTATCCGGCTGCTTAAAGATATCGCCATAAGCAAGATAAGCTAGCTCACGTACACCAAAGACCACATCCTGTGAAGCGTTATAAACAAAGCCTTCACGTGGATAAAGTAAGCGTTTTTCTTTAACTGCTCCCAATGTTTGCAGTGCGGGGTCCGTTAAATATTCTTCATTATACTTTTCGATATCGAACTTACCATGGTCATTATAGACAGGCATCAAAAGAACATCAGGATTAATTTTTACAAGCATTTCTTTTGTCAGCGGCTGACCGTTTTTTAATCCAGCAGCAGATAATCCATTTATAACACCGGCCTCTTTACAAATATCGTCAAACAGGCATCCTTCACCGCCATAGGTAGTCATAAGTGAAATTAGGACAATTTTTTTCTTTTGTTGCAAATGCAGTGAAGCTAATTTATTATGGATATCCTGCAATTGTATATCCATTTTATTTACTAACGCCTCACCTTGGGACGATATTTGCAATGCTTTAGCCACAGTTCTGATGTTCTTTTTTACATCAGCAATCGTTTTAGGTCCTTTCATTACTACTACAGGTATTCCGAAGTTACGCACATTTTGAATTAAGTCCTTACTTGTCCAATCATAAGCAAAAACTACATCTGGATGTAAGGCGATAATTTCTTCTTGTGAAGGATTACGGACTTTCTGTGTAATTTTTTTGGCTTGTGTAACTATATTGGAGCTAGAAGGATCATCGGCTAAAGCATTAATTGCTACTAATCTGCCTTCACCGCAAAGGCCTAAAATAATACCATCCAAGCTCATAGCAGTAGTTAAAATACGTTTTGGTGCCTTTTTAAAGTGTACTTCAGTTCCATATTCATCTATTATCGTATAGCTAGCTTTATTTTGTTCTGTACTGTTTTTTGTGTTTTGGCAGCCACAAGCTAATATTAATATCAAAACACACAGGCAAAGTAACAATACTTTTTTCATGGTTTTACTCCTTTTTGCTAAAAAATGAGCAATACAAAAAGTACTGCTCATTTTAGGTTAAATTTCAATACCGTAAGCTACACGAGCTAAATCAGCCACTGCTTCCACTGTATACTGAGATACTGCAAGGAGATGTGCTGAAGGCAAAATGTAAATTTCCTTGTTTTGAATCGCTTTTGTAGATTGATATGATGGGTTATCCAGCAAAGCTTTTTTGGCAATATCGGCATCGTGTTTACCATCATAGTTCCAATCAGAAAGAAGAAAAGCGTCCGGATTTAAGCGAATAACCTCTTCTTGGCTAATATCCATAGGCTTATCATAATGCAGTCCCGTTAAAGCATTGCGGACTTTAGCATAACGACAGATTTCGTTAAAAGATGATTGCGGACTATAATAAGCACCACCATTATCACGCATGAAAATAACACTTTTTTCTTGTGACGGCTGACCAATAGCTTGGGAAATTTCTTGTAAATGCTTATCCATTTTATCAATCAGTTTTTGTGCACGTTCATTCTCACCTACTACCATACCCAAATTACTAATGCATTTTCGAACACTGGTGATATCATGAGGAGTTTTATATACATATACTTTAAGCTGCATATCACGCAAAGCCTGAATGGTTTCTGCTTTCGTAAAATCGGGTACTAATAACACATCAGGATTTAAGGCCAAAAGCAGTTCCGCACTTTCGCCTGTGGCACGTCCTTGAATATTTTGTGCTTGCTTAGCAATATTGGAAATGCCTGGGTCATCAGCTAATTTCGACAAAGCCACGATACGTTTACTATCTACTAAATCTAACAAAATTTCATCCGTACTGATGGATAAGGAGACGATGCGTTGTGGTTTGGCATCAAAATGCAAAGTTACTCCTTGTGCGTCCGTTACAGTATATCCATGTGTAGATGTTTCAGCATTTTCTTTATTTTGCTTACAACCTGTCGGTAATAACAGCATTACTAAAATAACAAGTATACTGAAAAGTACATACATATATGTACTGTCACTATATTTTTTCATCAATCACTTCACCTCAAAATTGATAGCGGTAGCAAAATTACAGCTACCGCTATATGAGTTCATTCATTGCTTGATAATCAGAAATTCTTTTGATAAAAGCTTTTTAGCAGCAAAATCATAATCAAAAAGCAATACAGCAGGCTTGCCGCTATAACTTAGACGCAAACGGCCTTCCGTAATTACTACGCTTTCACCGACAGTCATATCCATCCATTGGGGGCTACCTGTCTGATTGCACACTACAAAAGGTAATCCTGTACGCATCGATACATTAAGCCAGGAAACAAGCGGATTACCGCAAACTTCTGTCGGCGGCCAAGCAGCTATATCAATAAATATCTGGGAGCCTTGTTCTAGTAAGGACGCAGAGTTTTTATCAAACCAAGCATCTGCACAAACCATAGTACCGACCTTAACACCATCACAAAGCACTGGTTTTAGATTATCGCCTACTGTTGCCCAATGTTCAGCAGAACCTGCGTTAAAGTTTTTATACTGTCTACCGCAGATTTCACCTGCATGATTAAAGACTAAGCAAGCATTATAGGCAGCCTGTTTTTCTAAATTATATTCACCGCAACCTAGAAAAAGATGTAATTTATATTTACGGCAAAAACTACGTAGTTGGGCAAGTTCGCTACATGGCTGTTTGGTAACTTGTGCTTGAGAATTAATTTTATAAAAATAGTAGCCCTGCAAAGCTGTTTCCGGGGTGATTACCCAATCAGCACCAGCTTGTCCTGCTGCTTTGACAGCTAGCTCTAATTTTTGCACATTTTGTGCTAATGGCCCACAGCTTAAATCTAGATGACATAAGGCTATTTTCATTTATCCTTACCTGTTCCTACAACTTGCTGAATGGAAACACGCTTCATAGCACATTCCGCACCATATTCATCTTTATTTTCCAAGCCATACCAACGAGCAAAACAACCACCGCCACAAAGCTTAAAATCGGGACATTTACGGCAAAAATCCATGGCTTCACTAATAATTTTTTGCACGCGCTCCACATGGTTCTCCGCTAAACCTTCTTTAACATTACCGATATAAAATTCTTTGTCCCCTACTAAAGATGAACAAGCATAAATATCACCTTGAGCATCAACAAACATTGCTTCGCCATTCATCGCATAACAATGACCGAACTCGTGGGCACAATTATTACACAAAGTTTTAACACGCTCTTGTTGCGAAATGGTGATATAAGTACCTGTAAGACGTGTTAAAGCATCACGACGCGCATAAACATGTTCCATAGCAGTATACATTTCTTCTTCGCTAGGTGCGTGTAAATCTACTCCTCTACCTTGATTGCGTAAAATATCGAAACCGATTTTGCGTACATTGCCTAAAAAATAAGCAAATTCGATAATTCCTGCTAATTCTTTCACATTTTCGTTAGTCACAACGCAAGTAACGCCACACGCTATATTATTACGCCTTAATACTTCGATACCTTTTAAAATATCACCGGTAGCACCATAACCATTTTTCTTTAGCCGCAGTTTATCATTAACAGATGGACGGCCATCCAAGCTGATACCGATACCAACCTTATGTGCAAAAAGATATTGTGCTATTTCGTCCGTTAATTTAGAACCATTGGTCTGCAGCTGCATAGTGGCATTAATTTTATGTTCGGCGACATAATCAATAACAGCCTTCATTGTAGCCCAATTCAGCAAGGGTTCGCCGCCGCTGAACTGAATAATGAACTTTTCGCCGCTTTCAGCTGCCATCTTCACTGCTGCTATAGCTGTTGTTACGGTCATTTTACTTTTATTGTGCTCTGCTGCATAGCAATAGCGACAAGCAAAATTACACCTACCTGTCAAGCTCAGCACCAGCATTTTGATCTTACTCATCTGCCCTTTCCTCCAATTCACCTTCCATATCAAGATACAGCTTTTGCAATTCTTCTTTAGTTTGTGGTTTAGCATTCCATAAACCACGTTGTTCTGCTTCTAAGAGAATTTCGGTCATACGTTGCAATGCCCATGGATTTACATCGCGGAGCCATTCCTGCACTTTAGAGTCAAAAGTGTATTTTTCAGCATATTTTTCGTACATCCAGTCTTCCATTACAGCACTGGTCGCATCCCATTGGAAACTGTGGGCAATCATATTCGCCATATCTGCCGCACCCTTATAACCGTGCTTCATCATCCCCTCGATAAATTTAGGATTAATCGCTTCGCTACGGAAAATGCGTTTGGCTTCTTCCTGTACGCTGTGCATAGTAACACGTGTTCTATCAGTGCTATCACCGCAATAAGAACGCGGTGCAGAGCCTTTTATACTACGTACAGCAGCAATCATGCCACCATGATAAGCATTGTAATCGTCACTGCTGAGCATATTCGTTTCGTGATTATCTTCATTTTTAATAGTAATATCAAGACTACCCATACGTTTACGGAACTGTTGCGGCAAATATTTACCACGGGTCTTACCGCCATAAGCATGACCACCCCAACGAACATAAACATCGGCAATATCATCAATAGTTTCCCAGTTTTTCGCTTCCAAAAGTGCAGCAACACCGGCACCATAAGTACCTTCCTGGTCACCAAAAATGCGGAATGCTGCCTGTCGCCAAGCATCTTCTTTGTTCATGCCCTCTGTTTCTTCTAATTCTTTACTATCTTCTTGGACATGCTTACGAACATAGTTCAAGGATAAATCTTCATCTTGTGCCGCAGCTAAAAGTACTGCCTTATCCAAAAGATTCATTACTGCAGGCATAGAATCGCGGAAAAGTCCGCTGATACGTGCAGTAACGTCAATACGCGGACGTTGCAGTTCTGTTAAAGGAATAACCTCTAGACCGTTAACACGTTGGCTACCGCTTTGATATTTGGGCTTGATACCTAATAAATACAAAAACTCGGCAATACATTGTCCATGACTACGCATATTAGCACCGGACCACAGCACAATACCGATATTTTCCGGATAATGTCCCTCTTCCTCGATAAAGCGGGCAATAACTTGTTCAGCTAAGGTTTTACCAATCTCCCAAGCTGCAGGTGTCGGCAAGGTACGTGGGTCGATACCAAAGAAATTGCGTCCTGTGGGCAATAAATCCGCCCCACCACTGGAAGGAGCACCACTTGGACCAGGTTCAATATATTCACCGTTAAAGCCACGCAGCATATAAGCAATTTCTTGTTTAGTCAATTGCAGATTTGGATATACTTTAGTGCAGATATAATGACATACTTGTTCTAATTTAGCTTTATTTTCCGCCTGAGCTTCTTTTACCCAAGGTAACAGGCAAACATCCTGCCAGGCTGTATCACTAAAATCTTTTTCCGCTAAAACAGTAATCAGCTCACGGCATTGGTCGCCGATACGATCTATCAGCATACCTTTCGTAATATTTAAAGGTTCATATATAGTACTGCTATCTTCTAAAAGTTCGTAATAATCAAAGCCATAAACAGCTGCAATTGCTTGTGTCAGGCTAGGAATATCACCATTGTCAAGACGCATCAATAACCACAGGTAGTCAATCAGTTGTTCATTTTCCGGTGGCTGACCTAAAATATGCAGACCTGTGTGAACCTCCATATTTTTCAAATCAGTAATATAGTTATGCAAAGCCATAACATAATCACCAAACGGTTTTTCTTCATCATAAGGAACTTCATCTTGCAAATTAGCTTCCATTGCTTTGGCCTTGACTAATTCTTCTAAGCTAGGCAGATTTTCCGGCTGAGTGGTAGAGAAATGAATATATTCTTCCATCGCCTTTTCCAATTCTTCCAGCTCATCATAAACGCCGGCCTGGGTCTGTGGAGCAGGTAAATGCTCAATCAAGCAGGCTGCACCACGACGTTTTGCCTGAATACCTTCGCCTGTAATCGTAATATTATAAGGATAAATATTCGGTAAATCACCTAAAGCCAAATCAGGATAACATTCATTGCTCAAGCCGGCATTTTTACCTGGCAGCCACTCTAAACTGCCATGGGTACCGATATGAGCAACAGCGTCAGCTTGCCAAACATCGCGAATCCATTTATAAAATGCTAGATATTGGTGCGTCGGTGCTACAAACGGGTCGTGATAAATCTTTTCCGGATCTTCCCCGAATCCGCGAGGAGGTTGTACAGTAATAAAAACATTACCATTCATAGTACCTGGGACAAGAATATCACCATCATATTCCATAACACTACCAGGAGCTTCGCCCCAATCTTTAAGCATTTGTGCCTGTACTTTCTCCGGCAATTGCTCGAAGAATTTTTGGTATTCAGCACCGCTCAATTTATGAGCCGCAGCAATTTGTTTTTCAGTAAGCATACTGCGATCATTAGTAGCATGTGCAGTTAATAAAGCAATAAATTCCTTAGTATCTTCCGGAATCTGCTCCACCTGGTAGCCTAATCCTTGCATTTGTGCCAATACACGACGAATACTTTCAATAGTATCCAAGCCGAACGCACTACCGATATTCGAATTACGTGGCGGATAATTATGGAAAATAATAGCAATTTTCTTTTCCTTATTCTCCTTATGATGCAATTTTGCCCATTTACCTGCTTTACTTACCATGCGTTCTACACGTTCAGTAATCGGCAGATAACGTACATCGCCATTGTCTAAAATCTTTTTGCTGGCAATAGGTACACCATGAATAACACCGTCAAATTCCGGTAGACTGACGCTGATGGAAACCTCCATAGCATTCATGCCTTCAAAACTGTTTTTCCATTCTTCATACGGCGTCATAATGGTATATGCCTCTAATACGGGAATATTCCATTGTTTTAATTTAGCAATAGTTAAAGTGCCGCTAGAGGTCAAAGAGAATTTCATAACATTAATTAAGACATCGATAATCGGGAGACCGTTTTCACAGAAGAAACGTTCTACAACCTCGGGCAAAAGCGGCATCCCCATTTCTTTATTAGGCATACCATTAGTAAATACGCAGATAATATTCAGACCTTGCTTTTCAGCTTCCTCAATTATCGCTGTCTGGTAAGTTAAATCACCCCAGACCCATTCATCACGGTAAAAGAACATACCAATAGTCGGGCGATTAGGTTTGCAGAAATCTTTTTGGTACTCTACTACATCAGTATAAACTTTTTGCGCATGAGGATGATAAATACCGCACCAATGAATAGGGTTAGGCTCTGGTACGGTAATTTCTTCTTTGTTTAACAATTGCTCCATATACTGCCATAAGTGCAGATAATTATGTTCACCGCCAAACATAGCATATTGTTTAATAGTTGCTAACTGCTGAGCGGTAAAACAAGCACTCAGCTCTGGTTCATTGCTGCCGGCAGCGTCTATATAATAAGGAATTCCTTGTTTTTGGATAAACTGACGTAAAGTACGCAAAAACGGCGTATCTAAACCAGTACCCATCCATTTCATAAGGATACAATCAGTAGTTTTCAATTGTTCCTGCCACTTATTGTCCCAAGTAGTATTTTCGGTAATCCAAATGCAGGCAGAATCTTGAGCAATAACATTTTCTTGCTGTAACTTTTCCAAAGTCTGCTGCATCATACCCATACGGCGGATAACATTAGTTAAAAAGAGAATTTTTTTCATTGGTTTTTCCTCGTCACTCGTTAATATTATTTATTAAAAGCAAGATTTCTGCATTCTACGCAGTAAATATAAGAAATACGGAGTACCTAACAATGCTGTCATAATACCTACACGTACTTCTGCAGGTGGCATGATCACACGACCTAAAGAGTCACATAAAACTAAGAAGGCTGCACCACCTAGAGCAGAGGCCGGTAAAAGCACGCGATGATCAGGCCCGAAGAGCATCCGCATCATATGTGGAATAACAAGACCGACAAAGCCGATGTTACCGCTTACGCATACTGACGTTGCTGTAGTCATCGCAGCCACAAATAATAAACCCATGCGGAATTTAGTAACGGACATACCTACTGCTTTTGCTTCAGTTTCACCAAGTACTAAAATATTCAAATGACGTGCTAAAAGCAGCATAATACAAATACCACATACTACCGGACCGACGGCTAAATAAACATGTTCCCAACGACGATAATCAAGACCGCCGACCATCCAGAACAAATACTGCTGTAATTTCTGCTCATTCATAAAGGTTAAAATACCACTGGTCAACGCACCTAAAAGCATTCCCACAGCTACACCTGCTAAAAGCAATGTCATAACCGGAATCTTACCGTTACGCATAGCTAAAAAAACTGTCAAAAATACAGCACAGATACTACCACAGAAAGCAAAAGCCGGCATCATAAACATACTGCTAGTTGCTGTTCCCAAAGCAATAGAAAGCACTGCACCGGTAGCAGCACCAGAAGAAATGCCGATTAATCCCGGATCTGCCAACGGATTACTGAAAATGCCCTGCATAACAGCACCGCTGATACCTAAGGCCGCACCTACTAAAACACCGACTAACATACGTGGCAAGCGGATATACCAAATAACTGCCAGCTGTTCCTGCGACACTGTAACATCTTCCCAAAAAGGTAATTGTAACTGGCGGAAAACTACAGCAACGGCACTTTTTACCGGCACATCAATTTGCCCTAATGTCAGTGATAAACACGCAATAGCGATTAATAAAAAGGCTAAGACGCCTAACATACTTATACGATATTTTTTAAACATTCATTCAACCCTACCCTATTAAAACATTTCCGGATAAACAGTACGTGCTACTTTTTCTACGGCATCAGCAAAATGATGACTGGCTACATAACGATATTTATCAGGAACAAATTTTATTTCGCCGTTTTTTACAGCTTTAATGTTTCTGTATGCAGGGTCGTTGGCAATTTGCTGGGCATAACCCTGTACATCACGACGATTATCAAAATTCCAAGTCGGCAATAAAAAGACGTCGGGATTAATACCGACTACCATTTCTTTGCTGACCACAAGCTGACCATGCTCTAAATTGTTATTTTGCGGTAATGTAGCCACACCATTGATTACATGTGCCATTTCCAACATATTATCGAGCAAATCCCCACGTCGGCCCATGGCAGAAGTAAAATTAAAAGCAACGGCTACCTTACGCTGATCATCAGGCAATTTACGCATACGTGCTTCTAGATTCCGTAATTTTTCATCCATCTGCTTCACTAATGCTTCGCCTTTTTCTGTTTCACCGACAGCGGCTGCCAAATTTAATATTTTTTCCTGCATCTCGGAATAATTTTTCGGACTGCGGGCAATATAAACCTTTAATCCCGCTGTTTCTAAACCTGTAATTAAGTCACTATTCGTCGCAGAGGAAGCTATTACTAAATCAGGATGTAAAGCTAAAATCGCTTCTAAATTTTCGTTAACCTTACGACCAACCTTAAACATCTGATCCCTGGTAATAAAACTGATACCTGAATCTCCCGCCCAACGGCTATAAGCAGTAATACGCTTACTATCAACCAAATCTGTCAAAATTTCATCAGTACCGTAAGTCAAAGAAACAATATGCTGCGGTTTTTCGCTAAAAGTTAACTTGCGACCTTCATCGTCCAATACCGTATAAGTCGCAGTCTTACATTCTTGATGACCGCTCATTTTTACCTGCTGACAACAGCCGGCAAGCAAAAATAAAAGGCTTACTAACAAAAAGATACATAGCTTTTTCATTTTCCACCCTACTTTTGTAAATTACTGCGGATAAAGCCGTTCCATAAACGTTCCAGCATATATTTACTGCCATTTAAACCGACAAAAGACATTTGTGCCAGAATTAACTCATCATTCACGGGAAAGGCAATATTACAGGTCTGGAAGTGAGAGTGATTTTTTCTATACAAAACAGAACTTTCACTACTGCTGCCTAAAATAAGCACCTTATCAGGATTTGCAAATAGTGTTTCCAGCTTCATTTCATCCACGCCAGCAGTATAAACAGCATCTGCTGTCTGACAATAATCACTAGCTTGAGATTGAGGCAATTGACGTTGACAATAAACATGCAGAGTACGCATATCCATCCATTCATTACGCAGAGCCTGAGCCATACATAAAGCAATTGTGGGCGGTGCACTGACTAAAACTTCGTCATACCACAGGCGTCCCCAATTACAACTGATGTCATTTTGACGTCCTATCAGATAATTACGCAACTTTTGTGCTTCCTCTGCTACCTTGGCTAATTGGGGTGCAGGTAATGCAGCATTGATTTTTTCCATCCACGCCATTGTACCCTCTACACCATAAGGCATACCTGCCAAAATATAAGGCGTACCGAAATGCTGCTCCAGATATTTGGCCAGAGGCAAGCCCAATTCTTCATTAGTAACAATATTCAGCTGTGCCTTACCTAAATTGCGTAAAGCTTCTACAGAACCGAAAGAACTGTTACTTCCCGGTGCAGCCTGAATAATATAACCTGCTTTACGCAGTAAACGGCAGATTTCCTGTGCATCGGCATGACCGTTTAAATAAAAATCAGTTAAACCGAGAACATTAATACTACCTATTTCCACCTCTACATTCTTATCCGCAATGGCGGCAAAAAACTGCTTAGCAGCTTTAGCATAACCTTCGGCAAAACCGCCCAACATACCACCACAATCCATCGTCACCACAGGATAAGGAAGTTCTGCTTTACGAGCAATACCTGCTAAATCATCACCGATTAAGCTCAAAGAGCAGCTACTTTCGATTAATAAACAGCTGGGCTGCTTTTCTTCTGCCTTTAAACGTTCCAAAGCAGCTAAAATATATTTTTCTGCACCATAGACAACAGCATTATTATCAGGCTGAGAACCAAAAAAACGTTCCCCCATATTATATTCCGCATTTTCCAAATAACGCAGAGCATAAAAATAACACCATAAAGGTCCGTTAGCTAAAATTTTGGCATCCTTGATACCTGCAGCAAAGGCAGCGGCACCCGTTAAAGCACAAGTATCAACACGTTCGCAGATATTACCCCAATGGTTATCCACTAGCTTAGACATAAGTCAGGCCTCCTTTAATACGACTGCACAGCGTGCGATACACTGCCTCCATAAACTCTATTTCACCTGCTCTACCTGCCTTCGGCAACATGGGCAGGAATAATTGTTTTAAATACTTATTCTGTAATTCATGGGTAGTCAAAACAATATCTGCTTCCTGTAAGAAAGGCTCACCTGCCACATTATCATAAACATCAACATCACTATATTGACGTACTATCGCTAACATATCTGCTTTATCCTTTTCGCCATAAGTCTGCAAAAGAATAATAGCCGTCAAATCCAGCTGTAATAATCGAATCGTTTCTAAAACAGCCTTCGGATGGTAATACATCAACAAACGACCGATGCACAATACCGTCTTTTTGCCTCGCGTAACCTCCTGCAACTGAGTTAAACGCTCCGTAAATGCAGCCTGTTCCTCTGCTAACACTATCTGTGCCTCTTTTTCTTTATGCAAAAGTTCGCCTGCTGCAGTAATCCAACGTTGTGTTTCCGACCAACAAACAGGATAAATATCTAAATACGGCATAGCTAAAGTCTGCTGCATTTCTTCGGCAATATCATGTAACCCTTTATAAGTATTACCGCGACCGCCCAAAATAATCATTGCTTCTGCACGTCCAGCTTTAGACAGATCACTAAACTTCATATAACCTGGAAATTGTCCAATAACTTTTATTCCCATTTTATGCAGTAATCTAGTTACCTCTGTTGCATAATGACCCCAAGGACCGCCGTTATCACCTATTAAAAGTACGGTATCCTTCTCTTTGGCACACGGTTTGATAAAACGACGCAAAAGCTGCCTTGTCATATCAAAATAACCCTGGTAATACTCGCCATCCAAAAAACCACAGCAATCAACTGTTAAAACAGGAATACCATATTTATCTTCACTGGCTACAGCGACCGAATTAACATCATCACCGATAACACCTGCTACGCAGGAATTAGCAATCGCCAAGCATTGCGGCTTATAATGCTCCACTGCATAAGCAATACATTGCTCTAAACGCTCCACGCCACCGAAAATAGAATGCTTCTCCTCTAACTGACTAGATAAAAGCGGCACAGAGCCAACTTCCTCGGGACGACCATCAGCTAAAGAACGATACTGGGAATTGATATCCATAGTTCTAGCTACATGAGCACAAGCACGGGGACTATGAAAAATAACCACCATACCTTCACAATAAGCCACAGCACGCCACACGCCCGGCATACTACAGCTACAGCTTTTCCTACTGCTGATAAAACGCTTCGTCTTAATTGCCATATTCTTCCACCAGTGCTTCCAACTCATCAAAACTCATAGGAGTAGGTACAGAAAGCTGCTCATTATTTAACATCTTCTGACTTAAATCACGGTAAATAGCAGCCTGCTTACTATCAGGAGCGTACTGGAGAACGGTCTGACGATTATTTTCCGCCTTATTCACAATTACATCACGAGGAATAAAAGTAATCAGCTGTGTATTTAAACGTTTGGCAAACTCTAACAACAAAGCTTCTTCATTAGGAGTATTGCGTCCATTACCGATGATACCGCCCAAACGCACACCACCACGTATGGCAAAACGCTTAACACCCTTAGCAATATTATTAGCTGCATATAAACTCATCAACTCACCGGAAGAAACGATATAAATATCACTAGCATATCCTTCACGAATAGGTACGGCAAAACCACCGCAAACAACGTCGCCTAAAACATCATACAAAATAACATCTTCGTCTAAAACATCAAGAGAACGTAATTTTTCCAAAGCTACGATAATACCGCGGCCGGCACAGCCGACACCCGGCTCCGGACCACCTGCTTCTACACATTTTATGCCGTTATAGCCAGTATGTACAATATCTGCTGCTGTCACTTCTTCGTTATCACGTACAGTATCTAGCACTGTATGTTTGCAGATGTGGCCTAATAATAATCTAGTAGAATCATTTTTCGGGTCGCAGCCAATCTGACATACCTTTAAGCCGGCTTCGCTCATTGCTGCAGAAATATTCGCCGTAGTAGTAGATTTACCAATGCCGCCCTTACCGTAAATAGCAATCTTTTTCATATATTACGCCTCCAACTATTCACAAAAAGCAGTAAATTGCAAAATGTGATATATAATCTCATATAATATTTTTAATTTTAAACTATACAGCAAGTATACAGTCAAGCTCTAAATAGTAATTAGTCGCTTATTGTTATCCATATTTGATTGAGGGTAATGTTATTATTTTTAAAACAAATGCTAGGATGTTATCTTAATATAAATTTTTCCGTACCCACACCTCAGTCACCTTAAAAGTAAAGCCAAGAATGTTTTTTGCCTCTCACTATACCAATGCGAAAAAAACATCAAAAATTCTACTAGTGAAAAAAATTTTTTTGACTAGTAGAAAATTTTCCTAAAAAATCGCATTGTATAAGTGAAAGGTCTTTTTTTCACTTTTCTTTTTTTTATATATTTTTTCTTTTCTCTTTTTTTCTGGCAGCTCAAAACAAACGCAAAGCGTTTGTTTCCTTGTTCCCTTAGAGTGTAGTAAATATAAACTAAGTAATTTCTACTAGCGTACTTTAGCTAGTACTACTTACGCTAAAGGGTATTTAAGATTTATAAGCGTTAACAAGCAAAAAAAAACAAAAAGAAAAACTCTGCCATACATAATGCATGACAGAGTATAAATATAATAATTATTTATTTTGCATTATCTTTTTTAGATTATTTAAAGCTTTTGTTTTTAATAAGCTTATGCCTTGAAAAAATATCTTGTAAACAAGTGAAGCTTCCCTTACAAGGAGAGCCAAGCAAGTACTAATTTTCTTCCGCGAAAGTAGTTACTAACGTGTGCTGTTTTACTCTAAAGTAACTATTTCTGCAATATGAAATTAGTACCTCTAACTTTCGCTCAACGAGCTTGCCTCTCCTTGCAAGGAGAGGTGGTAGCGAGCTTTAGCGAGCTGACGGAGAGGTCTTACACTTCTTTCTTGCGTTAACGAACTGGCGTAATTCTAAAAAACTCTGCCATGCAAAAATGCATAGCAGAGCAACAAAACAATATTTGTTTACAGACAATATCAGCTTACGCTTCTACTTCATCATATAATTTTTTCACAGTGGCATCTACCAACGCACCGATACTGGAAACAGATTTTTCTTGCGGCAGACCGCTGGCATCATAACCTAATGGCAGTTCGGTGCAAGCTGTCATAACCGGCAAATTTCTTTCAGCCCACAGTTCTTCTACAAGTTTCTTACACAAAGCACCTGCTTCAGCCAATTTATTAGCTTTTACATAAGTAATAACTTGTTGAGCCATATCACTTTGTTCTTCGTTAGGAATATACAAGGTAAAACCATGTTTTTCCGCATATTTTTGGTACAAGCCACAAGCACGAGTGCCTTTAGTAGAAAGCATCCACGCACCTTCAGGAGATAAACGTTGTGCAGCCAGTACAGTTTCATCAATGATATGTACTAAAGGCACGGGCAATTCATCGGCAAATTGGTCGATAAAATAATGTGCAGTATTGCAAGGAATCGCCAAAACATCGGCACCCATATCGCAAAGTTTGAATAAATCTTCTTTGATTTTCGGCAGCGGAGAAGGACCGTTACCAAAAATAGCTGTGCCACGGTCAGGAATTTCGCAATCGCCGATCATATAGATAACAGGATGTTCTTGGTCAGTAGAAGCCGGGCATTTCGCTGCCATCTGACGCAGAAATTCTGCAGCAGCAGCAGGACCTAAGCCACCTAAAACACCTAATTTTTTACCATTTTTTACAAATTTCTTTTCACTCATAATAAAGCCTCATCTTTCCTAGCAAAGTAACTATTTTAATATGCTAATAGTTTAACACAACGCGAAAAAGAGTGCAAATCACGCTTTATCAGAGCATTCCCCCCTGCCACTTGCGTTGACGTAATGGCGGTGTAGGATAAGCCTTACGGCTAGTTAAAAGATTCTGTCTAACTAATGCTTCCGCCATGGATACGGCGGAAATAGCCGGACTGATAACGGGAACTTGAAGTAAACTGCTTAATTTTTCTTCTAAGCCCAAAAATGATAAACATCCTAATATTAATACCTGTACTTGCTGTTCTTCTATTAGTTTTTTTCCTGCACTTTGTAACTTTCTAAGGACTTCTTCCCTATTTTCCCATAAACTTCCCTCATGTTTTGCAATAGCACCAATGGCAGGTATTCTTGAAGGAGCAACACCACAAGTATCGATGAACAATCTTTTTTCGCCATATCTAGCATCATCTGCCAAGATCAGCCCTGCTTGTCTACCGATAAGCGGTGCTAAAAGGCAGGCAGCCTGTCCTCCGCCTATTACAGGGATATGTAATAATTCACGGCAAGCATCTACAGCCGGATCGCTAAAGCAATACAAAACCACGGCGTCATAACCTTCTGCCTCTGCTCTTACAGCCATAGTAATAATCTCCGGGGCGGCTAAAGCAACATCCAATGCCGAATCTATTTCTATATTGTTCTGCGTTAAGCATTCCATATATAATTCTACATCCGGTGATACGAAGTTCTTTAATATAGCACAACGCTGCTCCAGTTCTGCATTACTCATACCGAAATCAGGATTAATGATAAATATTTTCATAAGCAGTACCTATTTAAAGTATGGAGGCCAGAAATTTTTTCGCTCTCTCTGTTTTAGGATGATTAAATACTTCATCAGGAGTGCCGCTTTCAATTAAATAGCCACCGTCCATAAAATAAATTGTATCGGAAACGTCTTTGGCAAAGCCCATTTCATGAGTAACAAGTACCATCGTAATACCGCTGCCGGCCAGTTCTTTGATAACATCCAATACTTCTTTGACCATCTCCGGATCTAAAGCACTCGTCGGTTCATCTAATAATAAGACCTGCGGTTCCATACACAAGGCTCTGGCAATAGCGACACGCTGCTTTTGTCCGCCGCTTAAACGGCTGGGATATTCATCGGCCTTATCACGCAGATTAACTTTTTCCAATAAGCGTAAAGCTTTTTCTGTGGCCTCGGCTTTGCTTAATTTATTCACGACACGCGGAGCATAAATCATGTTTTCTAAAACAGTCATATTGGCAAATAAATTAAAATGCTGAAAAACCATGCAGGCATTTTTACGAATATCTTCTAACTTCACTTTTTCGTTGACGATATCGGTACCTGCAAAATAAATAGAACCACCTGTTGGCTGTTCCAAAAGATTGATACAACGCAGTAAAGTCGATTTACCAGAGCCGGAAGAACCGATGATGGTTACAACCTCGCCTTTTTTTATAGTCAGGGAAACGTCCTTTAATACTTCCAGTTCCCCGAATTTTTTAGAAAGATGTTTGATTTCAATCACTGACGCGCACCTTCTTTTCTAATAAAGATCCCAAGAAATTCAAAGCCATAACGAGAACATAATATACAGCAGCAGCTACGATAAATGCTTCAAAAGCTCTAAAAGTTTTAGCTTGAATCAAATCTGCCCAACGTAAAGTATCTGCTACACCGATAACGGATACTAAACTTGAATCTTTTAACAGCATAATACTTTCATTTACCAAAGACGGTAAAGAATTCTTGATGGCCTGAGGAAAGATAATATCTAAAAGGAAACGGTGCTTAGGTACACCTAAACTCATCGCACCTTCCCATTGACCTTTATCCACTGCTAAAATACCGCCACGCAAGGCTTCAGAAATATAGGCTGCCGAATTTAAACCGAAAGATAAAACACCTGCTTCTAAAGCGGAGATTGTATAGCCTGTAAGCTGTGGCGTAGCAAAATAAATCAGCATTAATTGTACTAATAAAGGAGTACCGCGGAAAACAGAGATATAGGCTTTAGCCAGAAAAACAAAGAACTTGTTTTTCGATAAGGTGACAAGAGCCAGGATAAAACCACCGAAAAAGCCCATGATAGTTGAGAAAAAAGTAAATTTTAAGGTAATCCATACAGAGATTGCCAAAAGCGGGAAAAATGGTTCTAATACTGCAAAATCTAGCATTTAAAGCACCTCATTTACATTTTCGCAATATCTAAATCAGCAATAGCTGCTGCATATTGTTTAGCTGCATCAGCACCGAGATGTTCTTCTAGGATTTTTTGCAGTTCGCCGTTAGCACGCATTTCTTGTAATAATTGGTCGATTTTTGCTTTATCTTGAGAACCTTTCGGCATAGCAATTGCGAAAGTATCAGCATAAAGCACAGGAGCCTGAATGATGTGCATTTCTAAATCCTGATGTTGTTTGATAAAAACAGCTGCTTGAGAAGAATCGAATAAACCACCTGCCAGACGACCATTTTTGATATCCTGTACAACAAGCGGAGTAGTATCCAGCTCTACAACATCAATACCGCCAACAGCTTTTAAATCTTTAGCAAAGGTAGTACCCATGGAAGCACCGGCTTTATGACCTTTCAATTTATCTAAAGCATCAAAGTTGGCACCCTTTTTGCAGATGATTGCTTTCATAGGGAAATAGTACGGCTTGGAAAAATCCAGTACTTGTAATCTTTCGTCAGTCGGAGAAATAGCAGAGATAATCAAATCCGCTCTACCGCTTTGCAAAGTAGGTACTAAAGACGCAAATTTCATATCCACGAACTGCACATCTTTATGCATTTTTTTCGCCAAAGCTTTAGCGAGGTCGATATCAATACCTTGATAATCACTAGTACCTTCTTTAACAGTTTCAAAGGGCGGGAATGTAGAGTTAATAGCAATAACCCATTTATCGCCTTTAGCTGCCTGCTCGCTTCCTTTGTCACTGCCACAGCCTACTAAACCTAACATCATTACCAAAGTTAATAAAATAGTTAATAAAGTTTTAGTTTTTGTAAATTTCATATTTATCTTCCCCTCTTTTTATTTATAACCACATTGTTTTAATACATGTCTAGCAACTTGTTCATCAGTAGTAATCCAAGCACCATTAGCTTTAGCATAATGAATGAAATCACGCAAAGCACGGACATAACCGGGACGTCCGATAAACTGCGGGTGCATAACAAAGTTCAGCATTCTACCTTCATCTGCCAGACCGTCAAGTTCATCTTTCCATATCTGTACCATTTCTCTGCCGCTACGCAGATAATAATGTGTCGGTGCTTGCAAAGTATACATATTATAAGAAGTATCATCGACGATGCCATCTTTAGGTAATTCTACAATCGGCACATCCCGGCCATCAATATCTAATAAAAACGGACCATCGTTATTACGCCAATTGGAAGAATAAATGATACCTCTATCTAACCACAACTGTTTATGAAAATCGTGGACAATACCATCCGGCATACGCACACCCACAGGCTTTCTACCGATTAACCGCATAAAAATATCGTCCACCTTGTCCATTAACAGACTTTCTTCTTCATAAGTATCTTTAACTTCATGCAGATAACCATGATAAGCTATTTCGTGTCCTAAATAAGCAATCGTCTGAATAATTTCCGGATGAATTTCGGCTGTATATGCTGTTGTAAAGAAAGTAGCCTGCAAATGATCTTCTTCCAACATATTTAAAATACGTGGTAAGCCTTGTTTTACAGCATAAATACCGCGGGACATATGCACTAGATGCTGACTATTGATTTCATTTCGTGTCAGCCACAATGTTTCCGCATCTATATCGAAAGACAGGCATAAGGCTAGACGTTTATTTTGTGGCCAGTTCCAATTCATCATGCAGTTCCCCTTTCTTCTGTTCTACATAAAAATCTTTGACATATTGTGCTACTTCCTGGCAACTAGCAATCCAGGCACCATTAGCTTTCATATAGGCAATAAAACGTTCTAGCATTCTTACACGGCTGGAACGGCCGATGAGCTGCGGATGCAGTTTTAAAACCATAATCTTATCACCCTCATTGGCTAATTCATCAAAATTATCTTTCCAAATTTCATAAACATAATCCACGGGATAACTGCAAGTAATCGTCGCTTCGTCAGCATAAGAAAAGTAAAAATAAGAAAAATCATCCAATGTCGGCTCTGTCGGCAATTCCACAATCGGGTACTCCTGATGCAGATAGGCCCAGTCGCAATCTTTCAATGTAGAACAATAAAGGTACCCTTTTTCTGCCATTAATTTTAAAGCACAATTAGGTAACACATCTAATGGTCCACGATAGCCTACAGGCTCTTGCCCTGCTAGCTTTGCTAGGATACTTTCACTTTTTTCCATATTCGCACGTTCTTCTGCTTCGGGCATATTGCAGGAAGCTTCATGTAAATATCCGTGATATGCAAGTTCATGTCCGGCAGCTACGATTTCTTTAACTTGCTGTGTATATTTTTCTGCAATGTAGCCAGGAACGAAAAAGGTAGTTTGGACATCCTGCTGACGCAAAACCTTTAGACATCTAGCCAACCCTTCATCAGGACCATATTGACCTCTACTATAATCTGCAAAGCCGATGTTTTTTTTACCGATTACCGATTGCCTTAACAGCTCTGCATCAAAATCAAAAGTAACCATCACTGCAATACGTTTATTTTGTGGCCAAATAATACCATCGCCATTTTTTACTTTAAACATAAGCTTCCCCCCTCATAAAAATTACTTTGCATATTATATCATATATCTTGTATTTTTAAAAGTGCTTTTTCTTATTTTTATGCAAAAATTATCAATATTTTTGTATAGTCGATTATTTAGTGTATTATTAAAAATAAATAAAGCAGTAAAAAAAAATTGTCTATAATAAATTTTACTGCTTTTACATCGCGAATATTTTATTTTTTAATGTATACATTTAATATATAGATGCATATTTACAGGAGAGATTTCTAGAAGTCAATACATTGTTTATGCATGAAATTCCACCAGTTTTGATGCTCGACATACCACATAATCGTCTTTTGCAAGCCTATCTCAAAGCTTGTTCTAGGTTGCCAGCCGAGCTTTGTACTAATCTTCGTCGTATCCATTGCATACCGTAAATCATGCCCCGGTCTATCTTTAACATAAGTAATCAACTCTTCACTGCACTGCAAAGAACGGCAAATCAATCTTACCAGTTCTAAATTACTGATTTCCTTCTGTCCACCGATATTATAAACTTCCCCTACCTTGCCTTGCTGTAAAATTAAATCGATTGCTTCACAGTGATCGTCTACATAAATCCAGTCCCGCACATTCAGTCCATTTCCATAAACAGGCAGTTGTTCTTTAGCCAAAGCCTTACTTACCATGAGAGGAATGAGCTTTTCAGGAAACTGAAAACGACCATAGTTATTGCTGCAACGGGAGATAGTTACCGGCAATCCGTATGTTCTATAGTACGCAAGGACTAATAAATCTGCCCCTGCTTTCGATGCCGAATACGGACTGCTAGCTTTTAAAGGTGTCATTTCTGTAAACTTCAAATCCGTTCTTTCTAAAGGTAAATCACCATAAACTTCATCAGTAGAAATTTGGTGAAAACGCTTCACCTTATGCTTTAGACACGCATCTAATAAAACTTGCGTACCTAAAACATTCGTCTGCACAAAAATCTCCGGTCCTGTAATAGAGCGGTCCACATGACTTTCGGCAGCAAAATTGACTACCATGTCAGGATGTTCTTCAGAAAATAAACGTTCTATGACACTCCTATCACAAATATCCCCTTGTACAAAACGAAAATTAGGCAAAGAACGTACTTCTTGCAGGTTAGCCAGATTAGCACAATAAGTCAGCTTATCCAAACAGATAAGGCGATTTGCAGGATACTTCTGCATCATATATAAAATAAAATTAGCACCGATAAAGCCGGCACCACCAGTAACGACAATAACCATATATATACCTCTGTTTCTTACGCTTTTCTAAGCATTGATTTACTCTTTATTGTACCACATCTAATACTCTAAACCCAAAATACTCTTTTCTATATGCTTGCCCCATATTTCAAAAAACTACATATTCATCTCTTTTCTGCACGTAAAGCACTATATTGCATACAGAAAAAATTTCTAGCTATGCTAAACTTACGGGAAAGGTTAATATCTTCCTAAATAATACTCCTCACACTCTACCAAATTAAATACTATCCTCTAAGTCGATAAATCTAGCATTTACATGAACTGTTTTTTACTTCTTCAGGGAATTTTTACTGACAAAAAACTCCCACTGCCTAAAACAGTAGGAGTCTTTGTATTACAAGTTGTCTTTAGTCATGTTATTTAGTTGTACAAGGATCTTATTTTTTTTCGATGAGTTTCAGCGGAGCAGAAACTTTAGCTTCAACTTTTTCGCCTTTAGCAGCTTTAACAGCTACTTCCAGACCTTGTTGGCCCATAACTTCAGGTTGTTGAGCGATAGTAGCGCTCATAGCACCGCTTTCAACAGCTTTTACGCCGTCAGCAGTACCGTCGAAACCAACGATGAAGATTTGTTTGCCAGCGGATTTAGCAGCTTCGATAGCACCCAGAGCCATTTCGTCGTTTTGTGCGAAAATAGCTTTGATGTCCGGGTTAGCTTGCAGCATGTTTTCTGCAACGGTCAAACCTTTGGAACGGTCAAAATCAGCGGATTGTTTTGCAACAACGGTTAATTTAGCATCAGCGATTTTGTGGAAACCTTCACCACGTTCACGAGTAGCACTTGCACCCGGAATACCTTCCAGTTCAGCTACTTTAACTTTTTCGCCCAGATGTTTGATGATGTATTCAGCAGCCATTTCGCCACCTTTTACGTTATCGGAAGCAACCAGGGAAGCAACTTGACCTTGGTCAGCACTACGGTCTAAGCAAACAACAGGGATGTTAGCTTTGTTAGCAGCTTTTACAGAGGTAGAGATTGCAGCAGAGTCAACAGGGTTAACTAAAAGTACGCTGATGTTTTGTTGCAGTAAATCAGCAATATCGTTTGCTTGTTTAGCAGGGTCGTTTTGTGCGTCTACAACTTTTACATTTACGCCCAAATCTTTAGCTTTTGCTTCTACGCCTTTAGCCAGGGAAACGAAGAACGGGTTATTTTGGGTAGAAACAGAGAAGCCAACGGTGATTTTGCTGTCAGCAGCTTTGTCTTTTTTGTCACTGCTGCCGCAGCCAACAATCATCATAGCCATAGCTACGATGCAGGTTAATATTAATAAGATTTTTTTCATTTGTACAAAATTCCTCCTAAATCAGGCTTTTGTAGGGCCTTAAGATTTTTTTCTGTCCATGAGGACTGCCAGCAAAATAACGATACCTTTGACAACTTGTTGGTAAAAGCTGGATACATTGAGAATATTTAAACCATTATTCAAAGTACCAATGATTAAAGCACCGACGATAGTACCGAAAATGCGGCCTTTACCACCGGACAGGCTGGTACCGCCCAGAACAACAGCAGCGATAGCATCCAATTCATAACCGGTACCTGCAGTAGGCTGAGCACTGTTCAGACGGCTAGTTAAGATAGCACCTGCCATACCACACAGCATACCGGTAATGGTATAAGCAAAAATTTTAATGCGGTTGATTTTAATACCGGCAATGAAGGAAACCTTTTCATTACCGCCAACTGCATAAGTTTTACGTCCCAAAGGAGTTTTATGCAGAATAAAATACAGAATAGCAAACATAATCAGCATCATAACCGCAGGAATAGGCAGACCTGCAACATAGCCTTGACCAAAAGCATGGAAGGCTTCGTTATCAGTCAGATTACTGATCGGGTTACCGTTAGTATACACCAAGGTAGCACCACGGAAAATAGTCATGGTAGCTAAGGTTGCAATAAACGGAGCAACTTTACCATAAGTGATAACTAAACCGTTAACTGCACCTAAAGCTGCACCAATCAGGCAGGCAACCACGATTGCGAAAATCGGATCCATACCTGTTTTAATAAAACTGCCCATCAAGGCACTGGACAGAGCCAGAATACTGCCTACGGACAAGTCGATACCGCCTGTCAGGATGACGAAAGTCATACCAAAAGAAATAAGGGCGTTAATAGATACCTGACGCAGCAGGTTCTTTAAGTTACTCGGGTCAATAAAGCTGCTGTTCAAGCAGGCAATGACCGCAAACAGAACCACCAGGCCGATAATAGAGCCTGATTTTTTCAACATAGCTTTTATATCCATCTTGCTTATTGTCCTCCCGTTGCCAGTGACATGATTTTTTCTTGAGTAGCTTCCTCGTGCATTACTTCACCTGCAATAGTACCCTCATGAATGACTAAAATACGGTCACTCATACCAAGTACTTCAGGTAACTCGGAGGAAACCATGATAATGGAAACACCGCTGGCTGTAAGCTCGTTCATCAGCTCATAAATATCACGTTTTGCACCTACATCGATACCGCGGGTCGGTTCGTCCATGATAATAATATCAGGCTTCATACCTACCCATTTAGCGATAACAACCTTCTGCTGATTACCACCTGACAACGCACCTGCCTCTAACTCTAAGGTATGTGCTTTAACGCCTAAACGTTCAGCCATAGTATTAGCAAAATCAGACAGCTTTTCATAATTGATAACGCTGTTTTTAGCAAAAGTATCAACACTGGGAAGTGCAATATTGCGCTTAATGGAAAAATCTAAAATCAGACCTTCACTTTTACGGTTTTCAGTAACAAAGCCGATACCTGCTTTAATAGCATCTTCAGGCTTATTAATTACTAAAGGCTGACCTTTTAAAAGCACCTCTCCGGATTGGCATTTATCAACACCGAATACGGCACGCATGATTTCTGTACGACCGCTACCCATAAGGCCGGCAACACCTAGAATCTCGCCCTTGCGTAAATTGAAGTTGATATTACGGAACAAACCTGGCTGATTGAAGTTCTTGACCTCCAAAATAACCTCACCTGGTTTATTACCACGGTCAGGATAAAACTCGGTAATGGAACGTCCTACCATGTCATGGACAATTTCACCGACAGGATAATCCTTAACATTTTTAGTAGCTACGGAAACACCATCACGCATAACAGTGATAGTATCACAGTTATTGAATACCTCTTCCATACGGTGAGAGATATAAACCATGGCTACACCACGTTTTTTCAAAGAACGCATTACTTCAAACAGCTTTTCTGTTTCTCTATCAGTAAGGGCTGCAGTAGGTTCGTCCATAATAACTACTTTTGCATCTAACAAAAGATTGCGGACGATTTCAGTCATCTGCTGTTGACCGACAGAGCATTCGCCTGCTTCTTTATCAAGCGGTAATTCAATATCGATTTCACGACATTTTTCTTCAGCGATTTTGCGCATCGCTTTAAAATCCAATATACCAAAGCTATTGGTGACGCTATGCATTAAAAAAAGGTTTTCCAAAATGCTCAAATTGGGCCAAATATTCAATTCCTGATGAATAAAGGCTATGCCATGAGCTTCAGCATCCATGGGATTTTTAAAGCTTACTTCCTTACCATCGACAAAAATTTGACCCTGATCTTGTTTATGCAGGCCTGTCAAAATATTCATCAAAGTGGACTTACCGGCACCGTTTTCGCCCATCAGAGCATGAACTTCGCTACTTTTAAGCTTCAGATTTACACCTTTTAACACAGCATTAGTACCAAAGGCTTTATGGATATTTCTTAATTCTATCTCCATAATTATCTATCCTTTATTTACTTTTTTGCTTGTTTACTCCGCAAATGCCTCAGAAGAAAACATTGCTATGCAGGATTACATTAGCAAAAGGAGTAATTTCACCTGTACGGATGATGCATTTAGCCTTTTTAGTAGCCTCTTTAAAGTCTTCATGACTTGCATCAACAATCCATTGCTCTTCGGTGAAAAGCTCATGCATTGCTTGATAAACCGCAGGATTTCTGTCTTTCATTTCGGCAGCAATTTCTACTTTTTCAATGACCATATTTTTAGCAACTTCTGCTACAACTTCCATAAAAGAAGGAGTACCAGGTTTAAGTGCCAGGTCAATTTTTTGTACGCCTGCAGGAACAGGCAGACCGCAGTCACTAATAACGATAGTATCGGTATGGCCTAAATCAGCCAATACTTTAGCGATGGAACTGTTTAATATACCACCCTTTTGCATTATTTCAGCATCTCCTCTACTTCTTTCAAATAAGGCATACCGCCTTGAGCACCTAGTTTTTGTACGGATAAAGCAGCGGCGGCATTAGCAAAGTTAATGCTGTCCTGTAATGATTTGCCGTTAGCACGTGCTACAGCAAACGCACCGTTGAAGGTATCGCCTGCACCAGTAGTATCCACGGGCGTAACCTTGAAGCCGGGCACATTATATACCTGGCCCTTTTCTGCATAAGCAACACCCTTGCTGCCTAAGGTCATAATAACCTTACCTTGGTTACGGCCTAAAATATCTGCCTTACCTTGGTTAGCAAACAAGATAGCTGCTTCATGTTCGTTAGGTGTTAAATAGGTTACTTTATTCAGCAGTTCCTGCGGAACAGGCTCCACAGGTGCCGGATTCAACAGAACCGGCACACCTGCAGCAAAACATTTTTCAATAATATAAGCATTGGTATGAGCTGGAATCTCGTGTTGCAGAAGTACCATATCTGCTTTAGAAATAGCCTCCCATGCTTCATCAATCAGGCTCGGTTCAACCATGTCATTAGCTGCTTTGATTACGATGATAGTATTATCATTTTCGGCAACAGTAATGTGTGCCGTACCAGTATGTTCACCTGGCAATACTTTAACATAAGTAGCATCGATATTGTTTTCTTTGAGCGTTTTAGCAATCAACTCGCCATACATATCGTCGCCGATGCAGCCGACCATAGTTACCTCTGCGCCCAGACGTGCTGCAGCAACAGCTTGGTTAGCACCCTTACCACCGGGATTAATAGTCAGTCTGTTTCCGAAAATTGTTTCGCCAGGATTAGCCCAACGATCACATTCTACTGTAATATCAACATTACAGCTACCGATTACGACAATTTTAGCCATGATCTTACCCCTATATTCTAAAAACTAACAAATATATTGCAATAATTTCTTATACTCTTCTGTAATCAGATTGGGACTTAATAAATCATTTAAAAATTTTGCCTGCTTACGACTGGTCTTAGTACGGGTATTTTGCCAATACACAATAGCCAGCTGCAGCAAAAGACGTAGACGCTGCTTCTTATTTTCGTTTTCCGTAGATATTTTCCACAAGAACTTATACCATTCGCGGAAAATATCCATATCCTCGGTCATTGCATTACGTGCTGAATTGGCAATGACGTCACGGATATTGCGCACTGCTAAGAGCAGATAATCACTCCGCTCTGCCAAAGCAAGCTTTTTGTTTTCAGCACGACGCAGCAGTAAAAGATAAAAATACAAAAGCTCTTTAAACGCGTTGCAGGCATTAGTAAAACCATCCCATTTAGCGTGCACTACAAAATGCATTGCCAATTGCTGTAACACAAGCTGCCATTCCTTCAGGGGCTGCTTATACACCCACCAAATGAGCAGACGCATAATCCAGCCTGTTTCATTACGCCAGCCACGTCTTGCTATCTGTGCCGCCATCGTCAGCCATTCTGTCCAAAAGGAACGTATAAAAGCACTGTCAGCCTCCTGCTTACGCAGCCATTTTTTCAGTAGACGCTGCAATAAGGGCAACGCCGCCTCCAGTCTGTTGTCGCAGGCAGCAAAGCTTAATGCATAAAGCACACGACAGCAAGCCTCCGGTTCATTGTTTTTTCCGATAACAGTAATAAACCGTGCTTGAGCTTCAATGAGCCATGTCAGAAAGATTTCCTTATTATGACGTCTACATGATGTCACTAAGGCGTCATGTACTGATTGCAGGAAAACTTTATCATCCGCATGACTAAGCATCTCGGTAAAACTAGCCTTGGCCTTATCCCAATCCCCTGTTTGGACAGCAAAGCAGATATCCAAAGCATACAAATCATTGATCATAAATTTATATCACCCTCATAGACATCGCCGCTAATAGGATCAGCAGTTACTAAACTGCCATCAGGTAAAAGTTCTGTGGCCTTAGCTGCACCGACGATAACAGGAACACCACAGGTTACTCCTACGATAGCTGTTGAGGAAGTAAGTCCGCCCTCCTCGGCAATAATCGCCCCTGCCTTCTTCGCTGCTAATGCCGCATATTCATCATTCAGCATATCAACTACTAAAATATCCCCCTGCTGTAGCTTCTGCTCAAAATCTTCCGCAGTACGGCAGACACAGATATGCCCCTTTACCGAACGACAGCCGATACCTGTACCGCTGATTAATTTGTTACCGACCGTAACGACTTTAATCAGATTGGTACTGCCAGGAGTACCGATGGGCACACCTGCCGTAATAACAACAGTAGTACCGTCCTTAATAGCCTGATTATGCAGGGCACACTCCAAAGAAATTTCAATCATCGAATCAGTATCCATAGAATAAGGTCCATTTAAGGGCAAAACACCCCAATATAATTGCATGGCACGAACAGTGGCAGGCACGCGGGAAACGGCTACTACCATTGCTTGCGGTTTATATTTAGCAATCATACGGGCTGTGAATCCTGATTCTGTAATTGTTAAAATTGTATCTGCTTTTATTTCCTGAGCTATTTGTACCGTGGCATGACTAATAGCATCAGTGGAGTGTATCTTTTCACTGATACCCTTTTTTTGGAAAATATTTACATAGTCCAAAGACTGTTCGGTACGCTCGGCAATTTTCGCCATAGTTTGGACAGCTTCCAAAGGATATTTGCCGGACGCTGTTTCGCCACTCAACATTATCACATCAGTACCGTCAAAAATAGAATTGGCCACGTCACTTGCTTCCGCTCTAGTTGCACGATAACTATTAATCATGCTTTCCAGCATCTGCGTTGCAGTAATGACCGGCTTACCTGCTTTATTGCAACGGGCAATGATATCCTTCTGTACTAAAGGTACATCCTCAGTCGGAATCTCTACGCCAAGATCTCCACGTGCTACCATAATACCGTCGCTCACATTGATAATTTCTTCAATATGCTCTACGCCGGCAGCATTTTCAATCTTGGAGATAATCCCCATCTGCTTACCACATTCCTCCAGAACCTTACGGATTGCAATAACATTATCAGCATTCTGTACAAAGGAGGCAGCAATATAATCCATACCATGCTCTGCAGCAAAGATAATATCACTTTTATCCTGTTCTGATAAAAAGGGTAAATTTAATTCAATACCGGGACAAGCTACACGTTTACGGGAGCTTAATTCACCGCCATTGACAACCTCGGTATGAATTTCTTGTCCATCGATTTTAGTTACGCGCAAAGACAATAAGCCGTCAGCCAAAAGAATACGACTGCCAACTTGTACCTCTTTAGGTAAATCGATGTAATTAACATGGGCTTTATGTTGGTCACCAAGATAATCATCCGTAGTCAGACAGAATTCATCGCCTTCGTGCAGATATATTTTCTCTGCAGCAAAAAGTCCTAAACGCATCTCCGGACCTTTCGTATCTGCAATGGTGGCAATCACCTTACCCACATTTTGTGCAGCCTTGCGAACTAACGCTAAACGCTTTTCATGCTCAGCATAGTTACCATGGGAAAAATTAAAACGAGCCAGGTCCATACCATCCTGCATCATCTGCTCTAAAAGCTCAACATTGTCGGTACTAGGACCAACTGTACAGATAATCTTCGTTTTTTTCATCAGCCGCACCTCCATATTAGCCATGAAATTTATGCTCGCACAGTACCTCGTAAGCATCCTCAGCTTCGGATACAGGTACGCAAATTTCATAAGCCTTACTATGTTTACCGCCAGTAGTTTTTAACTTAATCAGAAAGCCGTTTTCTGAGAGCATCTTGCGGATGCCCTCAGCTTGGCTTTCAGTAGCAGCGATATAGATAGTTTTCCACATCTCTATGACCTCGCTGCTATAAATTAATTTTCCTTGTAAGCTTTGATTTTAGCAATCAACAGCGGCAGAACTTCATTAACATCACCAACGATACCATAATGTGCAACGGAGAAAATCGGTGCATTAGCATCTTTGTTAATAGCGATGATAATATCGGATTCTTTCATGCCGGAAATATGTTGGATTGCACCGCTGATGCCGCAAGCAAAATACAGATGCGGCGCAACAGTTTTGCCGGATTGACCAACTTGTTGAGAGTGAGTCAGCCAGCCTTCGTCAACAACAGCACGAGTACCGCTAATTGCAGAGTTTTCGAACAGAGCAGCCAATTCTTCCAGCATAGCAAATTTATCTTTGCTGCCCATACCACGGCCGCCTGCAACTAATACTTCAGCGTCTTCAATTTTAATCATGTTACCGCTGGTCAAAGCTTCTTTTTGCACTAATTCTACTTTGTTTTCTGCACCTGCAGCCGGAGTAAAGTTGATGATTTCACCGGTACGTGCAGCATCAGCAATCAAAGCTTTGAATACTTTAGGACGTACAGTACCCATTTGCGGACGATGTTCGTCGCAGATAATAGTAGCATAGATGTTACCGCCAAGTGCAGGACGAGTCCAAGCAACCAGCTTATCTTCAGTCATATCCAAAGCAGTGCAGTCAGCGCACAGACCGGTATGCAAGCGAGCAGCTACACGCGGAGCCAAATCACGGCCGTCAGCAGTAGCACCTAAGAGCAATGCGGAAGGTTTGTATTCTTTAGCCAATTGGCAAATAGCGTCAGTGTAAAGCTCGGTGTTGTAATCAGCATATTTAGCATCAACAACTACATAAACCTTATCAGCACCTGCAGCGATTAATTTTTGCGGCAGTTCGCCTGCTTCAGCAGCAAATAAAAATGCGCAGCATTTTTCGCCTGCTTTAGCAGCCAGTTCGCGAGCAGCACCCAGTAATTCGTAGGTTACGCCCATCGGTTCACCGTCTTCTAATTCGGCGATAACCCACATATCACTGCCTTCGTTATTTTCTACTTCTTGTTTTTCAACAGCATTACCAGCAGAAATAGCTTCAACCGGGCATTCATGAACGCAAGCACCGCAAGAAATGCAGGTATCTTCATCAATCATTGCTTTGCCGTCTACCATACTAATTGCACCAACAGGGCACACAGCTACGCAGGACTCGCAGCCAATACATTTATCTCTATCAACTTTCATTGCCATTACATTCACCTCAGCGAGAAATAATTTTTGCTTCTACCAATTTATTGAACAACAGCTCAACATTTTTTGCAGCGTCTTCTTCAGCGAAAATTTCGCTTTCAATGGCCGGCGGGCACGGAGTAAAGGATTTTCTTACTTTAGTCGGAGAACCAGCCAGACCTACGTTAGCCTCGTCAACACCCATATCTGCAATAGTCAGTGTAGGAATTTTAGCTTTACGAGCTTTCATTTTGCCTTTAATGCTAGCAAAACGCGGCTCTTTTTCAGCTTTGGTAACAGTTACCAGCAGCGGAGCTGCAGCAGCTAAAGTCATAGAACTGCTTTCGTTTTCACGAACAGCAACAAATTTGCCATCTGCAAAATTTAAGGAAAGAGCACCGGTGATTTGCGGAATACCTAAATGTTCAGCGATTTCAGGACCAACTTGAGCGGTGTCGCCATCAACAGCTTGTTTACCACACAGTACCAAATCATACTCACCGATATGTTTGATTGCAGCAGCCAGTGCAATACTGGTAGCCATAGTATCAGAGCCGGCCAGAGCACGGTCACTGATTAATACTGCATCGTCAGCGCCCATAGCAATTGCTTCTTTGAGTACATCGGTTGCTTGAGGCAGACCCATAGTAATAACAGTTACTTTAGCGCCTTCTTTATCCTTCAGGCACAGAGCAGCTTCCAAAGCTTGACGGTCAAAAGGATTCATGATGTTTTCAACACCCTCACGCAATAAAGTATTAGTTTCGGGGTTGAATTTTACGGTTGCCGTATCCGGCACTTGTTTAATACAAACTATAATATTCATTTGCATCCTCCTTGCAATGTTATTTACACAGTCTTCTCTATATTTTAACATTTTTCAGGACAAACTTTCAAGTCTATCACTGAATAAATATCAAAACACTAGGGAAACACAATGTGTAAATATACAAAATAAATTAATTTTATCTATATACAATAGTATCTTGACCAAGAATTTTAAAAATCGCTTCTGCAAAATCAGGATTCTTACTATCAACCCAGAAATCACTAGTAGTTTTAATAATTTTTCGTGAGCCCATCAGCTTTAAGTACACCACATCTTCACCTCGAAAGCGACGGAAAACCTGCATTAGTTCTCTTTGGACTAAAGGATTTTCTAAATGTGCTGCAATAACTAACATCAATTCTCTCGGTTCTTCATTCGATAATTTATGCACCGACATAGCGATAATTTTACTTTCGCGTTCATCGATACTAAATCGTCCTTCAATACCGACAATATTATCCTGATAAATCTCTCTGACTGCAGTATGATAAATTTTCGGAAAAGCAATGACAGATAAACGGCCAGTAAAATCTTCTAATGTCATAATCGCCATGCTATCGCCTTTTTTAGTATTTTTTATCTTACAATCAGTGATAATACCTGCTACTTTCACCCTCTGGCCATCGGCAATACTTGTTTCACCGACAAATTGGTGCAGAGGCATATATTTCCGTAATACCTTTTGGTAATCATTAAGAGGATGTCCTGTAACATAAAAACCTAATAGTTCTTTTTCATTCTGCAAGAGAACCTGGATAGGCATTTCTTCTAAATCGGGCAGCTTTATTTCGTTGATTACCGTTTCTTCCTCCCCAAACAAGCCGATTTGACCACTAGCACGGTCTTTTTGCACCGCTGCACCCATATCGGCTGCCTGGTCCATAATTGCTAACAGTTGGGAGCGTTTCGCACCAAAGGAATCCATAGCACCACATTTTATCAAGTTTTCTATCACACGCTTATTAACTACACGCATATTCACACGATTACAGAAATCACTTAACGAGATAAACGGTCCATCAGCCTCACGAGCAGCAATAATCTCTTTAACTGCCCCCTCGCCTGCACTTTTGATACCTGCTAAACCGAAACGGATAGATTTATTAGCGTGAACAGTAAAATCTACACCGGATTCATTAACATCAGGTGGTAAAATAGCAATATTATCATTCCTGCAGATGTTGATATAATAACCAATTTTATCACCATCACTGATAACGCTATTTAAAAACGCCGCCATAAACTGCGGACGATAATGTGCCTTTAAATACGCTGTCTGATAAGCAACCAATGCATAAGCGACGGAGTGAGATTTATTAAAACCATAACCGGCGAAATGTTGCAGTAAAGCAAAGATTTTTTCACTTAGTTCTTCAGGAATATCATGCTCTTTTTTTGCACCCTGTACAAAAGCATCTTTCATGGAATCCAGTACCGAAGCTTTTTTCTTACCCATAGCACGACGCAAAATATCGGCCTGACCAAGAGTAAAGCCGGCCAAAGCAGAGGTAATCTGCATAACCTGTTCCTGATACAAAATAACACCATAAGTATCACGTAAGATTGGCTCCATTAAAGGGTGTAAAACCTCGGCGGTACGTTGACCATGACGACCGGCAATGAAATCTTCTGCCATACCTGTGCCTAAAGGACCAGGGCGATACAAAGCTACTAACGGTATTAAATCCTCAAAGCTTTCCGGTGCCAAGTCCATAACAAGTTTCGTAATACCTGCAGATTCTAACTGAAAAACACAACTTGTGTCGCCGTCTCGCAACATTTTACACGTTGCTTCATCTGCCAATGGTATATTGTCAATATCTACTACTTCACCAGTTGTTTCCTTGATAAAACGCAGGCAGTCACCAATAACAGTTAAAGTACGTAGACCTAAAAAGTCCATCTTCAGCAGACCAAGACCCTCTACCTCGTCCTTATCATATTGGGTAATAACACCATCCTCACTGCCTAACTGTAAGGGAACATAATCTTTTAAATCTCGCGGAGCTATAATAACACCTGCGGCATGAGTACCTGCATTACGCGGTAGTCCTTCAACGCTTTTAGCTAAATCAATAATCTGCTTTACTTCAGGACGTGTTTCATAAGCTTCTTTTAAATCATTGCTAGAATTTAAAGCTTTATCTAAAGTAATCCCCAGTTCGCGGGGAATCATCTTGGCAATTTCATCGCACACCGCATAACTGATCCCCAAAGCTTTACCAACGTCGCGAACAGCAGCCCGAGCTTGCAAGGTACCAAAGGTAATAATCTGTGCCACACGCTCCTTGCCATAACGACGCACTACATAATCAAGTACCTGATTACGCTTCACGTAGCAGAAGTCCGTATCAATATCAGGCATACTAACACGTTCGGGATTTAAGAAACGTTCAAACAACAGATTGTATTTCAAGGGATCGATATTCGTAATCGCCAGTAAATAAGCCACTAAACTGCCTGCCGCACTACCACGTCCTGGTCCGACAGGAATATCATGACTGCGACAATAGTTGATAAAATCCCAGACAATCAAAAAATAACAGGCATAACCCATCTGATTAATAATTTTCAGCTCAAATTCTAAACGCTCGCGGACTTTATCATCCACTACTTTATAACGTTTAGGCATCGCCGTTTTGCATAAATGACGCAGATAACTTACGGCATCATAGCCCTCAGGTACTGGGAACTCTGGTAAGAGTAAATGACCGAACTCCATGGTCACATGACAACGGTCAGCAATTTTTGCCGTATTCTCTAAAGCTTCCGGTACATCACCAAAAAGCTCCGCCATTTCCTCGTAGCTTTTCAAATAAAAACTATCATTAGGAAAACGCATTCGGTCAGGCTCATCCACAGTGCTGGTGGTCTGAATACATAAAAGAATGTCCTGAGCCTCCGCATCCTCCTTACGCACATAGTGTAAATCGTTAGTAGCAACAAGGCCTACGCCAAATTCTTGTGCCAACTTCTTCAGGCCACGAGCCACCTTATGTTCTTCCGGTAAATCGTGGTCTTGAATTTCTAAGAAATAATTATCCTTCCCGAAAATATCGATATATTCCTGCACACATCTGCGAGCTCCATCCATGTTATCCTGCAAAATCAATACAGGCAGTTCGCCGGCTACGCAGGCACTTAAACAAATAATACCCTCACTATATTGGCGTAATACATCCTTGTCGATACGCGGTTTATAATAAAAACCTTCTATCTGACCTGTGCTGACGATTTTCATCAGATTGTGATAGCCTGTATCATTTTCAGCTAATAAAATCAAATGGAACATACCGCGATTATTTTTCTCGAAATGGGACCCGGTCGTTAAATAAACCTCGCAGCCGATAATCGGCTTAATCCCCTGTTTGGTACATTCCTGATAAAACTCTACTGCACCATACATAACACCATGATCTGTAATCGCCAAGCTGTCCATGCCTAACTCTTTAGCATAAGCAACCAGCTCAGGAATCTTCGACGCACCGTCAAGCAGACTGTATTCTGTATGGACATGTAGATGTGTAAAACGCTTTGTCATAATTACTTACCTCATAATATATAAACAAATAATCGTCGATGACGCTTATGTAAATCTCCCTTAGTTTTTTTCGCTTTCACCCCAGAAAAGACCTGCTAAAAGAAAAATTAAATTGTAAATTAACGCAGGAAACAGGCTGTGGATATGCCAAGACGAAATATGATCCCAAAACAAAGCAGCAAACACACCTGCCCCCATGGAAGCCACACCCATAGAAGCACGGATACGTCCAGGATGCATAATACAGAACGTCAAGGGCAGAAAAATCGCACTACCGCGTAAAGCCATGGAAAGATAATTCCAAGACAAAATCGTAGAATCTAAATGTAAAAAGACAAACACAATGGCCAGACAAGTTACTGTCAAAACTGTAAAACGACTAGCCCATAACAGTGTTGCTGCCCGAGCATTACACCATAGCTTGCGGATAATATCCTGTGAAATTAAAGTGCCTACGCCTAGGGATAGACCTGCAATAGAGCTGAGGGCAGATAAAAGCACACCTGCCAAGCCCATACCACCAAGCCAAGGTGGCAGATACATGGTTAAATACATGGGCAGAGCATCAATAGAATTTATTTCCGGATGATGCAGATGCATGAACATACCGATGACCACTGAGGGCAAGCCCACAGGAATAACTATCAGTGCCGCCACACTGCAACCTACAGTAGCTGTTCTGCTATCCTTAGCACTGAATAGAGCTTGAATATAAGTCTGCGTAGAAATAACACCGATAATCATAGCACCTAAACAGAATAAAGCATCCTCTCTGCCATTACCCATCAAGCTGAACCAATGCTGCTCAGGAAACAATGTATGCATACCGCTAACACCGCCCATATCCTGAAAAGCCCAAAAGCCGCCGACAAAAATAGTAGCAAAGATAACCAGCATCTTCATGATTCCTGCCATACCGCTACCGCTGATGCCGCCAAAGAAAACGAAGCCTGCTGTAATAACTAAAATCAACACAGCCGCTACAGGTAAGGTAACCTGAAATAAGCCTGCTAATAAATGTAAACCTGTCAAAGTACTTGACACGATACTGAAAAAAATGCCTGCGCAGGAGGAAAAAATAGCAATCCAACCAGCCGGCTTACCATAATTTAGCACCAAGAACTCGGCAATGGTCGTCAATTTACTCTGACGCAAAGGCGCTGCATAAAAAAAGGCCATCAGCAAGAGAGCAATACCACTGCCCAAAGTAAACCACCAAGCCGTCAAGCCTAATTTAAAGCCTAGCTGTGCTGTACCGACAGTAGAAGCACCACCTATAATGGTACCGATGATACTGCCTGCTACCATACCTGCTCCTGCACTACGTCCGCCAACATTATAATCATCTGAGGACTTTACCTTGCGAGAAATAATGATTCCTGGAAGCAAAGTAATAAGCAGTGTTATTGCTAAACTCCAAAGATGGGTATTAGAAAGTTCCATATAGCTCAACTCCTGTTTTTTCTTCTATAATTATTATAGAAAACTAGCATTATAATATCCTTATAGTATACCACGAAAGCTGTTTTTAAGAAACCTTTGTTCAAGCTTGGTATTTTATGAAATAAATAATTTAAAGCAAATTATTGCAGAGATGTTTAATATTTTGTATAATTTACGTATACCATTGTATTGATAAATCTATAATTAGTATATGCTTTGATGTTTAATATTTTGTATAATTTACGTATACCATTGTATTGATAAATCTATAATTAGTATATGCTTTTTGGAGGATGAATATGAGCCGTTTAAAAATTGAAACACCGGACCAAGCCCAGCTAACCGTTGAACGCTTGTACAAAGATCTTGAACGTCACATCATCGCCAGCCCTCCGGGACTGTGCCCTGTTGACCTGCAACTTTCTTTCTTGAAAGTATGCCATGCCCAAACCTGCGGTAAATGCGTTCCCTGCCGCGTAGGACTTGCCCAATTACAGAACTTGATGGAAGATGTTCTTGACGGTAAAGCAACTATGAAAACCTTGGATTTAATCCAAGAAACCGCCCAAAACGTTGCTGATAGTGCTGATTGTGCCATCGGCTTTGAAGCAGCCAAAATGGTTCTGGCAGGCTTAGAGGGCTTCCGTGAAGACTATATTAACCATATCAAAAAAGGTAAATGCTCCATCCACGAGCACCACTCCATCCCCTGTGTAGCACTTTGCCCGGCACAAGTAGATATTCCTGGCTATATCGCCTTAGTCGGTGCTGGACGCTATGCCGACGCAGTACGTCTCATCCGTAAGGATAACCCGTTCCCCACTGCTTGCGGTTTGATTTGCGAACATCCTTGTGAAGCACGTTGCCGTCGTAGTATGATTGATGCCCCCATTAATATCCGCGGCTTAAAACGTATGGCAGTTGATAACGCTCCCAGCAACACTGTTCCGGTTCCTGCTAAAGAACCTGCTACTAATAAACGTATCGCTATTATCGGTGGCGGTCCTAGTGGCTTATCCGCAGCTTATTATTTAGAGCTGATGGGTCACCACGCTGTAGTATTTGAAGAAAAGAGTAAACTGGGCGGTATGCTGCGTTATGGTATTCCTTCCTACCGTTTCCCCCGCGAACGTCTGCAAGAGGATTTGGACGCTATTCTCTCCACCGGCGTTGAAGTTCATCTGAACAGCAAAATCGGTAACGGTGAAGGTGAAATTCCTTTTGAAAAATTACGCGAAGAATTTGACGCTGTTTATATCGCTATCGGTGCCCATACTGATAAGAAAATCGGTATCGAGGGCGAAGATTCTAAAGGCGTTGTCAGTGCCGTAGAAATGCTGCGCGACATCGGCGAAGATAAAATGCCCGATTTCACCGGTAAAACCGTTGTCGTTATCGGTGGCGGTAACGTTGCTATGGACTGCACCCGCAGTGCTGTACGCTTAGGTGCCGAAAAAGTTATCATTGCCTATCGTCGTCGTCAAGACGATATGACTGCCCTGCCTGAAGAAATTGAAGGTGCTATTGCCGAAGGTGCAGAGCTATACGGTTTAAAATCTCCCCATCATATCGAAGCAGACGAAAACGGTAATGTAGCTGCCCTGTGGGTAGAACCGCAGATTATCGGTCCTATTGATGCGTGGGGACGTGCTCGTCCGATTCATGCGGACTTAGATTTAGAGCGTATTCCCTGCGATGTTATCATCGTTGCTATCGGACAAGGCATTATGCTGCGTCCTTTTGAAGAAGCAGGTATCAAAATTAAACGCGGAACTATTTCTGCCCTCTCCAGCAGCGAATTGGCTAATAACGAAGGCGTCTTTGCCGGTGGTGACTGCGTAACCGGCCCGGCAACTGTTATCCGTGCTATTGCTGCAGGTAAAGTTGCTGCTGCCAACATCGACGAATATCTTGGCTATGAACATATCATTACCTGTGATGTAGAAATTCCTAATCCCGATATCGATGATAAGAGTCCCTGTGGTCGTATTCAGATGAATAATCATGAAGCAGGTACCCGTAAAAACACCTTTGATCCCATCGAATGCAGCATGACTGTACAAGAAGCATGCCAAGAAGCCGGACGCTGCCTGCGTTGTGATAAATTCGGCTTCAGTACCCTGAAAGGAGGCAGAACCTTAAAATGGTAAATCTGACTATTGACGGCTTAAAAGTTTGCGTACCCGAGGGTACTACTATTATGCAGGCTGCTGCCAGCGTCGGCATTGAAATTCCCCGTCTGTGCTACTTAAAAGATATCAACGAAATCAGTGCTTGCAAAGTATGCGTTGTCGAAGTACAAGGTCGCAACCGTGTTGTTACTTCCTGTACCACTCCTGTTGAAGAGGGACTTGTTGTTTATACTAACTCTCCTAAAGCACGTCGCGTACGCCGCAGCAATGTAGAGCTGATTTTATCCCAGCATGACTGCCTATGTGCCACCTGTGTCCGCAGCGGCAATTGCAGCTTGCAAAAACTTTCCAACGATTTAGGTATTTATGATATTCCTTATGAACGCGATATCGTGGATACTCCCTGGGACCAAAACTTCCCTCTGATTCGCGATTCTAAAAAATGTATTAAATGTATGCGTTGCGTACAAGTCTGCGACAAAATTCAGGACCTGCACGTTTGGGACGTACAAAATACCGGTTCCCGCACCACCGTCGACGTTGCCGGTAATATCACCATCGACGCTGCTAATTGTAGTCTGTGCGGTCAATGTATCACCCACTGCCCCGTCGGTGCACTGAAAGAACGTAACGATGTACCCAAAATTTATGAAGCTTTGGCCGATACTTCTAAAGTAACCGTCGTACAAGTTGCTCCCGCAGTACGTACTGCTTGGGCAGAAGCTTTCAACATTCCTGAAGAACTGGCAACTGAAGGCCGTTTAGTAGCAGCCTTAAAACGTGTCGGCTTCGATTACGTTTTTGATACCAGCTTTGCTGCTGACGTGACCATTATGGAAGAAGCTAGTGAACTTTTAGCACGCATGAGCAATCCCAATGATCACAGCTGGCCCATGTTCACTTCCTGCTGCCCTGGCTGGGTAAGCTATGTTTCTTATAAATATCCCTATTATATTGCCAACCTTTCCACCACTAAATCTCCGCAACAAATTTTTGGTGCTATTGCTAAATCTTATTTTGCCGAGAAAAAAGGTCTCAAGCCGAAAGAAATCTGCTCTATCTCCATCATGCCCTGCGTTTCTAAAAAACGTGAAGCCGAACTCTTTTCCATGCGCAGTTCCGGTACTCATGATGTAGATATTGTCCTCACTACTCGCGAACTGATTCGTCTGCTACGTGCAGAACACATCAACCCCGCTATTTTAGAGGAACAACCATTTGATAACCCTCTTGGTCAAAGCACTGGTGCCGGCGTTATCTTTGGTGCAACTGGTGGTGTTATGGAAGCAGCTTTACGTACTGCCCATTATGCCATCACCGGTCAAGAAGCTACAGCAGAAGCTTTCTCTCCTGTACGTGGTGAAGCAGGCCGCCGTATTGCCGAATTCAAAATCGGTGACAAAACTTTGCGTACCTGTACCGTCAGCGGTTTAGGCAATGCAGGTCGTCTTATTGAAGACATCAAAGCAGGAAAAGTACATTTTGATTTTGTCGAAGTAATGGCTTGCCCCGGTGGCTGTGTCGGTGGCGGTGGTCAACCTATTCACGACGGCGAAGAACGTGCCGCCATGCTTGGCGAAAAGCTTTACAAACTGGATAATAAACGTCCTCTGCGTCAATCTCACAATAATCCTGATGTACAAGTATTGTACAATGAGTATTTAGAAAAACCTTTGAGTGAAAAAGCAGAAAAACTGCTCCATTCCAATCATTTAAAAGAACATAATTATCTGGTGTAAAGTTACTTAATACACAAAAGAAGCTTCTCATAACGAGAAGCTTCTTTTTTTACGTAAAGCAGACCACACCTCTCAGTCACCTTACAGGTGACAGCTCTCCTTACAAGGAAAGCCAGGCAACTACTAATTTCCTTCAGCAAATGTAGTTAATGACACGTTCTCGCGTACTCTACAATAACTATCTCTTCCGCAGTAAATTTGTACCTTTTACTTCCGCTTAACGAGCTTGCCTCTCCTCACGAGGAGAGGTGGCAGTGAGCGTCAGCGAACTGACGGAGAGGTCTTTTTTCGCCGTTCTTCTTTCTACTAGCGAGAGGTCTGCACTCGTCAATAAAAAACTGTAGTAACTTCTTCAGCTACTACAGTCTTTGGCATTTTTATTTTACACTTACAGATTTTTTCCACATTATTGCTGCATAAACAGAACGATGGACGAACATAAAAAGCATGATTTCCATAGGATAGCAGATAATATTCTTGATTAGACGGCTCAAGAAAATCGCTTCGGCCGCTTTATCATAGAAAATCACCAACCATAAGGTATTTAATCCCAGATGAATTAATACTGTTACTAAAAGGAAAGGTTTCCAAGCTTCCTTCCAACCGATTTGCCTCTTTTTGTGAAAAAAATAACCATAAATCCAACCAGTGCAGAAATCAGACAAGGTAAATCCTGGGAAAAAGATACTCAAGCCTAAAACAGCAGTACCGATGAGATTTGCCGCAGCACCGACAAGCGCACCTTTCCATGGTCCATACATAGCACCATATAAGGCAATAGGCACAAAGCCAAAGGTAATGTGAACAAAGGTTGTGTGCAGAGCAAAAACGTAGGTCAAAAGAATAGTCAGACTGACGAACATTCCCCCTAGCACAAGAGCACGAATATCAATTTTTTGCATAAAAATACCTCCTCAATAAATGCGTTGCTGCAAAATTGAGAAGGTGCTGTATCTCATTGATGCAACAGCGGGATGCAGTAACTGTACCGCAAGGCTAAGCTTTTCGTCCGTATGACAACTCCCCGTTCATTCGGCACTTAACGCACAGTCACTTACTCTGTTTTAAAACCAAAGTATAATTCAATTACTTTACCACTATTTTACATTGATGTCAACTGAACCTCCCACGACTAAAGTCACATGGTTCTAAAATTTAAAATTTTATTTACTATAGCTAGTACTTTATTTTTATCGATTTTACTTTAAATATCTTCTACTTCATAGACATAGTGAATTTCAAAGAACCTAGCTTTAGACGTAAGAAAAAACTGCCTTACGGCAGTTTTTCTTAAAAATATTCGTTTATATAAGTTCTACACTTAGGAAAAAGTTCATCCAACAGCTGTAATTTATGCAAAGAAGTAGCTTTTATTTTACCTGCTTCCCACAACTCGGTAGCAGTAAAGGTGCCGAAGTACATTTGCGTAAAGGTCCCCATATCCATGGTGATTTCTTCAGCTTCCATAGTGCTATGTACTTCTACGACTTCCGGAGCAATATCAATTTTAAGCAAGTGGTTATTACGTTCAATAACATTATCAGTCAAAAGCAGAACCACACTACCGTCTACTGCTGTTTTTGGTACTACAAGCTGTGATAAGGCTCTACGAGCATCTAAACAACGTGCCATCATAAATGGTGCTACGCTACCTGTACAACTTTGATCAGCAAAGCTTAAATACGATTTATCCCAAGCTTCTGCCAGCCAAACAAATTCCTTGGCAGAGCTTTGATGTAAAGCAGCATAATGCAATAATCTATTCCGCACCTGTTGATCAGCAGCTAGGAGCTCGATAACAGTAAAAACCTCGTCGGCAACGCTATAGAGCATATACCCCTGTGATTCGCCATCACGATAAACGACTGCACATTGAACCTTTTCCAGCTTATGCACACTTAACAGCTTATTCCATTGGAAAGGCGTACGTTCAGGAACACCGTTATAAGCAGCAGTCAGTTTAGCATACAAGGGAGCCAGCACCGCACTATCCAATGCTATATGTTCAACAGCCAGTCCATCACCATAGGCACCGGGTTGAAGCTGTGCCAGCGGCATCTTATATTGATGACGATAATAACAATAGCTGAACTGATATGGCAGATAAATCCCCGCATAAATAGGCATCAATGTAACGAATGTCATATTCTGTGCCCGTAGCACTTCTAATGCTGTTTCCAGAAGCGGGCGGAACAAATGCTGTCCTCTAGCCTCAGGTGCTGTTGCAACACCGACGATATAAGGAGCAATCTGCTTTACACCACGGATATTCAGCATATAAGGATTGATATGCAACATGGAACGCAGTTTTTCTGTATCGCCGATTTCTTCAAAGGCTCCGATAACCATATTATCCTTGCCACAATATTCATTAAAGTAATATTGAAAAAAAGGTTCATCTTTATGCTCAAAGCAATAATCCCACAAATCCTCGACCTGTGGCATACGCTCTTCGTTAACCATACGATAAATCATAAGACACCTCTTTGATGGTTATTTACCAAAAACTAAATTATATTTTTTCACCATGAATTCAGGATGCAAAGCTTCTTTAGCAGTACGCAGTCCTGGATGACCCATATCCTCCTCACGGTTCAGATAAGTGACATCATTCCAAGCATGAGCCGCAAATTCTTTAGTAATAGCAGTATATAAACCACGCACATCATGACGAGCTTTTTCTACATGGAGCACTGCAGTATCATCATTAATTTTTTTACCAAAACTAAAGGCTTGAATCTTGCCGTCAAAGCGGATAGCACCACCACGCAGTCCCAGCTGCTCAAAGCTGATAAATGCTTCCTGAATAGCGTATTTTTCACACAACAGAGAAGGATCCTCTGCCATATGCTCTTCACACCAGCGTTCGCCAAAGTTTAAGCATTCCATCATATTATCAAAAGTAATCGGTTCGTAAGTAAAATCAGGATGGGCTTTCACAAACGCATTATAATGATTCTTCTGACCATGCAGCTTACGTCCGCTCATATTAGCCAGTTTTTCTCGTAAATAAACATAATCCCAGTTATCGCGATCTTCAATAAACTCTAAACCAGGCATAACACGTTCCAAACGTTCCTTAGTAAAATCATAGATACCGTGCATTTCAAAAGGTTTTCCTTGATGTGCCTCCTGCAGCTCGGCAAACAGCTTAGGCAGATCTTCATCACGACCACCGAAGGGCTGGATATAAAAATCAACATCATTACGTTTTACACGCAAAAGCAGAAAATCATGAGCAACGCACCAAAAAATATGGTAACAATCACGCCAAACAAACAAATTAGAAAAAGCACATTCACTGCCTCTTTGATGAGATTTAGATATATAACTTTCAAACAAAGGCTTTTGTGCCAATGTAACTTCTTTAAATTCTAAAATAAATAAAACCTCCTTGGTATTTCTACCATTTTTGTATACTTTCTTATTATAGCATACTAGTTTACTTCATTTATAAAATTGTTATATTTTTAACATTCTATTCACAAAAACAATAGAAGCGCCTGACACTGCAGACGCTTCTTAAATTTTTACATTATCTTATGAATGGACAGCATAATGCGATATGAAAGCATAACACCAATTACACCCGTGATGAATTGTGGTACACTCATAGCAAAAATTACTGCCCGCTGCACAGATACGCTTGGAATCTGCACAAAGCTTACAATCAACCACGCCGCTACACACATTAACACAGCCTTGCAGGCGGCCGGCATAACAATTGCCAGCTTGCGGTCCCCCCCCAGCCAATAAATCAAAAATATAAAAAGCAAATTACCTACCCAAACTACCGGAATCAAAAACGGTAACAGAATCTGACCTTGCAGATAAGCACTCATAGGCAGCAGCAAACCTAGAAGAAAGGCTGTCGGCAGACCGACTACTTTTAAGGTGAGGATCATCATCATGTGTACCAAAGTACCGATAACAAAGGTTGACAGCAATTGCGGCATGGGCAGCACTATCCTGATGGATTGCAGGACAAGAGCTAAAGCGATGAGCAGCGCTCCCCTAACCATAGCTTTGCTGTGCATTATTTTTTAGGACACTCCTTTGCCACAAATTCCATATATACCTTTTGTAATTGCGGAACTATTTCGCCGACTTTACCTTCATTAACGAAGCTGCGGTCGATTTTAGTAACCGGCATGAATTCACAACGCGGACCGCACAAGAATGCTTCATCAGCCTTCAGTGCGAAATCTTTATCAAAAGCACGCTCGATAACCTGCAAATCCATATCCTTTGCCAGACGTTCCATCAACAGACGACGGGTGATATTTTTATGAATATATTTATTTTCCGGATGAGTCCACAAAATACCATCTTTATAAATAAAGAAGCTTGCTTCGGTGCTTTCAGTAATTTTACCATCACGAACGAACAGAGCATCAAAGAAATTGCCGATAGCTGCTTTTTGTTTAGCCATAACCTCCGGCATTCTATTCAAGGTATTGATATCGCAATGAGCCCAGCGTTCATCAGTTTCAGTAATAACACCTACACCTTTTTCACGTTTAGCAGCTAAAGCTTCTCTATCCACAGGTACAGCATACATAGTAAGCTGTGGAATACTTTGTTCAGGATAATTCAAAGCATAAGGACCACAACCACGAGTAATCTGGGTGTAGATTTCGCATTCCTGCAAACCTATTGCAGCCAGCAGAGCCTCATGGAATTCTACCAATTCTTCAATCATATACACGCCAGGAATCTTCATAGCGATAACAGAATCAAAGAGATTGTTCATATGCGGCAGCAGAGCGAAGCTACGTCCATTGTAAACAGGCACGATTTCAAAAACACCGTCACCAAAATTGTGTCCGCGGTCATTGACATTAATCAAGGCCTCTTCATAAGGCATTACCTCGCCATTGACCAATACTAAATTTTCTTGCTTTTCACTCATAAGCAAATCCTCCATCCCATTCTATTTACAGAGTTCAAAAATATTTTACTTTTTTCCCTACGTAAACTAATAAAAATATTGTATAATAAAGAACAATATTTGAAAATATTATACACCATTTCAGACTGATTTTGCAAAAAAATATACTTAAAAAATCCCTACTATTTTGCCGGGGAATTTTTTATTTTATATAGATTTAGTAATTCATTATCCAAAGGAGCTGTTTTATGAGTCATTTACCTACAATCATCAGCGATTTAGCGATGATCCTGCTAGTTGCAGGCGTAACCACTATTTTATTTAAGAAAATCAATCAACCGCTTGTTTTAGGCTATATCATAGCCGGCTTCATTACAGGCCCCAACTTCTCTTTTTTCCCCACTATTGCAGATAAAGCCAATGTTCAGTCCTGGTCAGAAATCGGCGTTATCTTCCTATTATTTGCCTTAGGCCTGGAATTCAGCTTCTATAAGCTGAAAAGCGTCGGCAGCACAGCCTTTATTGCCACGACTATTATTATAAGTAGTATGCTCTGCGTCGGCTATGGCGTCGGCCATCTTCTAGGTTGGAGCCACATGGATAGTATTTTTCTTGGCGGTATGCTCTCCATGTCCTCTACAGCGATTATCATTAAAGCTTTTGACGATTTGAAATTACGTAGCGAAAGTTTTACTGAAGTCGTTGTCGGCGTGCTGATTGTCGAAGATATTGCCGGTATCGCCATGATGGTTATTCTCTCCACCATCGCCGTAGCCACCTCCGGTATTTCTACCGTCGAACTGCTGCTGAATGTCGGCCGTTTAGTATTCTTCCTCGTTCTCTGGTTCGTTCTGGGTATGTATATTATTCCCAGCTTCTTCAAACGTGCCTCTAAACTGATGAATGATGAAACATTAGTTGTAGCCTCCATCGGCTTATGCTTAGGTATGGTAGTTATCGCTACCAGTCTTGGTTTCTCCTCTGCACTTGGTGCTTTCATCATGGGTTCCCTTATTGCCGAAGCACCTAATGCAGAAAAAATCGAACGTCTTGTCTGCCCGATTAAAGACCTCTTCGGTGCAGTCTTTTTCGTATCTGTAGGTATGATGGTTAATCCGTCCCTTTTAGTGGAATACGCTGTACCCGTCATTGTCTTAGTACTCACCACTATTTTCGGTCAGCTCTTCTTCTCCACCTGTGGCGTTCTTGCCTCCGGTCAAAACCTGCGTACTGCAGTACATTCCGGCTTCAGCTTGACCCAGATCGGCGAATTTTCCTTTATCATTGCTACCTTAGGTATGAGCCTGGGTGTTATCAGCAGTTTCCTGTATCCGATAATCGTTGCTGTTTCCGTTATTACCACTTTTACCACGCCTTTCTTTATTATGAACGCAGAGCCCTGCTACCAGCGTTTAATCAAAATCATGCCCTCTCGTATGCTTTCTTGGATTAATCGCCACACCACTAGCAGCGTCAACAACAGCAAAGATAAGGACTGGAAAAACCTTTTATCCGCCTATGTTCTGCATATGCTGATTTTCTCTACCCTGCTGACGGCTATTGCCATTGCCGCAGATTTGTATCTGCTGCCATATTTGTGTGATACTCTGAACCTGCCCCATGGTCAATATATTACCGCAGGTATCACCCTGCTGATTATGGCACCGATTCTGCGTGCTGTTATGATTAATCGCGATTCCACTTCTGAATTATATGCTACCTTATGGTTCAAGCGTCGTGCTAATCATGTTCCCCTGCTTATCCTACTCTTAGGCAAAGCCATCGTCATTGGTCTTTCCTTGTACTTCGTTTTCAACATTCTCCTAGGTCTGCACGGTCTTTTAGCTTTGGCGGCCATCGGTATCGCAGCTTACTTTATCTCCTCTTCTGATTGGCTTATGAGTGAATATCTGCGTATCGAATCACGTTTCCTAGTCAACCTTAACGAAAAGCATATGCGTAAGCACCGCGAAGCAACTCAACAAGGCTCCGTCCATTACAAATGGTTCGACCAAGAACTGCATTTAGCTGCTTATCAAGTTGCAGATGATTCTCCCGTTATCGGTAAAAATTTCATCCAATTATCCTTCCGTCAAAGCTATGGCTTTAACATTCTTCAAGTAGTTACTGCTGATAAGAAAATCATTGATATGCCCGGTGGTAATTACGTAGTACAAAAAGGCGATATTTTCCTGCTCATCGGTACACCTAAGCAAGGCAGTATTTTTGATGCAGCTATTAAACAATTAAACCTGAAGCTGAATCGTGTTATGGAACCGCGCTCCCTCCGTCAATTTATGTTAGATTACGGTGACAAACATCCGGAGGAGCAATTTATCTCTTTGGCCATAACCATCGACAAGCATTCCCCACTACTGGGAACTTCTCTCAAAGCAGCCAACCTGCGTCATAAATGGAATTGCCTCGTAGTAGGCTTGGAGCGTGGTGCCTTTACCATGACCAATCCTCACGTTTCTCTCGTCTTTGAAGAAAACGACTTGCTGTGGATTCTCGGCAAGCAGGAAATGGTTAACATCCTCGTCAGAGAGCAAATTCTGTAAAAATAACCTTATTACAAAATTACAAAACAATATAGTGCAGTAAAACGAAACCTTCCTTGCAACATCTATTTTAATAGTCATGCTAGGAAGGTTTTCTCTTGCGAGTGTTTATTCACAAAAGCTTTAGCTTACCTAAACAACTTACCCAGTATTTACGAAACTACCACGTAAGCATTGTGTAAAGTCGAATTGCTTACAAATTTACAGAGGCCGGATATATTTTACTCTATCTCAAGAACAAGAAATTCTTGGTAAAAATTATTGCTGGATTTACCGACGATTATTACAACTTCCCGCGTGTTCCGTAGGCGAAACAAAACCTCTGCGTATCCCTCGGTCATGGTGCTTTAAGACCTGTTATTCCTTCTAAAAATTCATAATCGAGGTCACAACGGACTATTTTTCTTATGTTTTCAAGGCGTGCAATTTCATTTTTCAATACGCACAATAAAGCAGACATATCGCCCCCCAAAATACCAATAAGTTTTCTGCTACTTAAAAATTTTCTCTAAATAAAAACTGCACCCGAAAACTACTTCATAGCTTGCGAGTGCAGCTTTACTGCTTTATTTGCTATTTTTATTAACTAAACTTAATCTTTTTTGCGAAATTCGGCTAATTTTAGAAGCTGTAACGCAGGCCTACATTCCATTGCCACGGAGTTTCTACTTCGCCA
>OAUS01000070.1_pt1 | contig 102883 bp, 122 predicted proteins | sample 1516801 | NCBI WGS metagenome assembly OAUS01 (sample SAMEA2580001, study PRJEB22360) | human gut metagenome | biome: human gut; feature: human-associated habitat; material: faeces | place: Denmark | collected 2008/2010
TTCAAGCTCTTTACTGCAATTGAGATTGCCATTGAGATTGCTTGCGGATTTTAGGTAAGAACTAAAAAAAGAAGAAGATATGTTATACGAAGCAAAACAAGGGACAAAAGCTTATGAATACATTAAGGGTATTCTTGAAGCTGAAGAAAAAGAATACCAGGCTTACATGAAAAGAGTAGATGAAGCCGTAGTTTTCGAGTTTGAAAAGTGGCAAGGTTATCAGCCTAACTGCAGTTTGCTGCGAGAGTATGAGATAACCGCTATCTGGGTACCATCTGAGCGATATGGAACGCTGGATAAGAAGGTATGGAAGAAACGTGATGGCAAGATGCTGGAGGATGGCTATTATGTAGCCGTAGCGCCTAACAAGCGATACAAGCATGGTAAGGCTATCGCTGCTGCACTTGCCTCCTACAAAGCCGTTACAAGCCATTTCGATATATTGAAGGAACTGGGCATAGGGGGTCCTAAAGGTTTTCGTTCTTTCTCTATCACTCAGCTTCTCCGCTGCAATGACCGTTACTTTGCCTTCTTCGATGATAGCATTCGAGCCGAGAAGAAGAATCGTGATTTCACGGAAATCACGATTGGTGAATATGAGGATCTTATTAATAGTAGCAAAGAAGGATAATCGTATGAAGATAAATATGAAACAGGTAAAGGAGAAGATAGCAGGCTTTATCTTTGATCTTATCATAGAATCGGGCAGTAAGTCTAAATTCTTCCGTAAGTACACCAACCATCGCTTCCGTAAGCAGTACGAACGATTGAAGGATGATTCCTATTTTCATCAGTATAAACGCAACAACGCTTTAGAAAAGGCAAATCGTAAGCTGTATGAAAGGATCAGCGCTTTAAATTACAGACTTTACTCTATTTATGATGCTGTAAAAGTCGTAGCTACGGAGTACCCTAAGAACATCCCGTGCCCTCACGGAGAAAAAGATGAAGTAATTGATTGCCCTGTCAGAACAGATTCCACTGAATGCTGGTGCTGCCCAGGTTTCGTATGTAGAATACCTGAAAAAGGCACCATTATCTGTTGGAACGAGAACTTTGAACAGAGTGAGGATTTAGAAGATAAAAAAGAAGAAGAGTAATAATCAGTAACAAAGAAATTAATAGAAAAAGATATGGTAAAGAATAACGATTATCTTGTAAAAGCAAAAGAGTACCTAGCCGCAATGAAGACTATGTATACTCTAGAGCAGTTGACAGATGGGGTCCGCCCTGACAAATACAAGTACATCTGTCAAAAGTATGGTATTGATGAGAACGAAGCCATGAACATGTATTCTGTTCTTCAGAAGATGAAGAAGGAGTATTACATGGTGAACTATAAGGACTCGGCAGCCTTGGAGCGCATCTTGGTTATCGCCGAGGAAGCCTATGTTACCTACAAGCATGAACGTGTTGATTTTTATGTAGAGCTACACTCCCCTGAAACAAGTTACAAGCATATTCTTGTAAGTTTTCGCAAACCAGGCGAAAAGTTGGTTCAACAGGAGTTCAATATAACAGACCCGAAAACCTTTCCAGCTGTCACTGATATGATGAATAGCGGCTTCGAGATTGTCGGTATGTCACGACAGGCAGACGAGATAGAAAATACAAAGTACGATGGAGTCGATGACAATAGAAGGATTTACATCCCTATTTATGATGGCGACGTGCTTCTCTGCTACTTGGAGAATCCTGACAGTATTTTCTCTCATCATAAAGAATGTGGTCTATATCTTTGCCATGCTGGTGTTTATCATCGCCTCGTCTATACTCCTGGCAAGGGGTACGTAAGACATCATGAGCCAGATGAGGATGAAGATTTCGAGTTGGATATTAGCGAAGAGTCTTTCAGTCTGTACGTCTTGACATTATCTAAGAGATTTCGCAAGTTGGGTAACATCCATTCCGGTATCGATTTCCTAATGGAAGAAGATAACAAGAAAAAAGAATAGCGTATGACAAAACATGAGTTGTTATCTAACTCTGTCTTTCAGAAGGCGAGAGACGATGCTATTATCTATCTCGTAGCATGGTTCGATGGCGGTCCATGGATAAGATATGTTACAGTTCCTAAGAAGAATCAAACTAGAGATTGCATTCGTTTCCGCTCATTTGAGCCATTGATTAGCAAAAAACGTCTGTTGGTAAATCTTTCTTTTCGTCATTCAAGGGGAGATAAAGTTTTAACCTTCCAATACCCCAATGGCTGGCATAAAACGGGAGAATGCAGCGTTGATATTGACTCAGACGGAAACATCGTAATTAGAGAAAAAATAAAAGAAGAAGATTATGCAGAATAAAGAAGAAACTCCTGTTAAGGGAGCATTGATTTCCCAGCCGCAGGGTGCGGCTGGTGAATATGCTAAGTGGGCAATCAATCTTTACCATGGTTGCTCTAATGGCTGCACATATTGTTATAACCGCAGAGGAGTGTTGAGCCACGTCTTCGGCGATAAGCCGGAACTGGCAGCACCTATCATCAAGTCACGCGACAGACAAATTAATTATTTCTTGGAACGCAAAAAACTCACTGCGCACGATCCGATACCAGACGTAGTTATCGAGAATTGCACCAATGTAGCTATTCGTTCTTTGATATACAATGATACAAGAAGGATTGGTATCTTTCGTCTGATAGAAGACGGAGGCGTATTCATGTCGTTCACATGTGACCCGCTCGATGCCGAGGATAATGTACAGAATTATACACTTTACGCGGTAAAAAAACTTCTCAGATATGGCATTCCTGTAACGCTGTTGACTAAGAATGTAGCGTGGTTAAAGGAAGATAACTGGAAGATACTTCTTGAAGAATATCCAAAACATGTCTGTTGTCCAAATCATCATGCACTCCTCACCATCGGTTTCACCATCACCGGCAAAGATAAGTTGGAGCCTGGCGCTCCTTCTACTGAGGAACGTATCGAAGCCTTGCGTGAGTTGCACGATAAATACATGGTTAAGACTTTTGTGTCTTTAGAGCCGATAACAAGTAATCATACCGCATTGGAAGTAATCTGGAATACATACAAGATTACGGATGAGATACGTCTCGGTGCCCAGTCTCCTATTAAGAAGGACAGATATGATCCGGATAAGTTTGTCGGTTTCGTTATCGCGGTTAAAACCCTGGCACGCGGTCTTGATTGCCGTTTTATGGTAAAGGACAGCATGTATAAACAGGCAGAAACTTTTGGAGGTGTTTATCGAGATTTGTGTGTCAGAAATCTTGATGAAATAAAAAAGATTTATGAATCAAAACAAAAAGAAAATGATGAAAAGTAAATTGAAGTATTACGCTCAGGTTATCGGTGTTAACCTGTTGGCATTTTTGGTACCCATCCTTGCTGTTGTCCTTATTTATGGTATCGGCAAGTTGAAGAACATCTGTTCCCATCCTTGCGTTCTATCGCAGGAGATATACGATTGCTGCCTAGAGGCAACCATCGTAGCGCTGGCTGGGTTCTCTGTAGGTCTCTTGCTCCTTGGCTGGGCAGATAGCTGGAGAAAGGCAAAGCTATTCGTCCTAAAAAGCAGGAGAGAACGAGAGAAACGTGAAGAAGAAACCACAAAAATCTGTTTTGATATTGGTGTTTGTCCTGCCAAAGGTAGAGTAGAGCCTAAAGTGGATATGGCAGAACAGAAGAATATACCTACGTTTGAAAACGCCGAATTTGAGGATATTTCCGGATTGACGGCCAAAGAGATTTGGCAGTTATATAAAGGACGCAAGGTTTATGTCCGTGGTGCAGACTATGTAGATGATTATAGTCCGATAGGTACACTCTCTGGATATTCTGTAGGCACCATTCTTATTGTCGGCTTTTCGAAAAATACGAGCTTCGACTACGACGACATCGTAGATAACGTAAATCGTGAGACTCATCCTGATTACTATGTAGAGAAAGGCTTTTGCAGTTATTTCGAATTTGAAATAAACGATGTTCACGTTATCAAAATGTAGCAACTTATGACAACAGCAGAAGAGGCAAGAAGAAAAAACATTAACGCCATTAAGGAGAAATATCAAGAACAGCTCGAATTGATAGACGCAATCATCGATCGTGCTTGTAAAGAGTTAAAGTACGAAGATACTGTGACGTTTGAAAGTGACGAAGACAGAGAAAAGGTAAGGTTATATCTTGATGAACTCGGTTATGAAACCTGGTGTGGGGTTGGTGGTGAGTATAAGTTAACTATCTCATGGCGACATGAAAAAGGTAATAAAAAATAGTTATGGAAAAGAATTATTTGTTTGATGTTGATGGCTTGCTGGAGGTGCTGCAAGCCATCAAAGAGGGGCGACCGGTAATGTATCTGGACGAAAAACTCTCATGGCAAGACTTCGATCCATTCACTTGCGATATAGACACCAAGAACTGCGTATATCGTGTCAAATCTAACGTGTATGGTGAGGATGTTGGCTCTGTAGTTGTTTCCCCCGAATCCCTTCAAGAGGATAGAATCTATTTTTTGCAAAGTAAGGATCACTTTAATACGAGTAAAGGCTTTATTTGTGTAAAACTTAATCTGTGGCAGGAAAATAAGAATGTATTCTTACATTTCTTTTGTGAAAGTGATGGCGTTTGTAGGCTTCTTAGGGTGTGCGACCCTAATGTGGATGAATGTCACAGCGAGCCGTCTCATGGCTTTGCTAATGTTATCGGTTCCAATCTCTCCATCAATCATTTTGATGATTTTTACATCTTTCAGCCCTCTCAGTCACAAGTTAAGATGTTAGAGAAAAAACTGCGAGAGATAGGCTATGAATTTAAAAACGGAGATATGACAAAGCTTAATGGGAACAAAGCGTAAACAAACCCTCCTTACCAAGGAGCAGGTGTCAGAGCAGCTTCTTCAGCAGTATTTGCGCGGCTGGAAATCGAACCCTACGTATATCGTAGAAAACCTATACGTGTTCGACTGGGAGAGTGATATGCTCATCAAAACCCGAAGCGGATATTGGTATGAGGTGGAGTGCAAAATCTCTCTTGCTGATTTTAAAAACGATTTCTCGCATAAGTGGCAGAAGCATGAACTGCTGAAGACAGGGGAGTGGCACTCTCTTACTTTCGTGAGTAGAGAAACAGAAGAGAAATCCTTATCGAAGTATGAGGCATTCCCTGATTATCATATAAAGAAGACTGGCAAGGCCTGGAATATCTACCGCGAGTGTCGGGAAGTAATCAAAAGAAAGCATCGCTGCCCGAACTACTTTTGCTATTGCGTACCATGGTACCTTAGTGGAAAAGTACTTCCCCTCCTTCCTGATTATGCCGGACTGGTTGTCCTTACTGAGGATGGCAAACTGAACGAGGTAAAGCGCATTCAGATGTTGCATAATAATAAGTATACTAATGAGGAGCTGAAACTATGCGACAAGTTCTATTACGCCTACCGCAACTGGAAGCTGGCTCTTGAAAGGCAGCAGCCTACTGAGGCTATTAAGCGCCTGAAGGATGAGATCTCTTTCCTCAAGGCAGAATATAAGGCCGTAGCCGGGTGTGATATTAAAGACGCATTTTAATGATTAAAAGATTTATAGATTATGGAAAAGATTGAATTTACAAAGGAACAGATAGAAAAGATAGCTGAAGACATCAGCGTTATCTGTTTTAGACGTGACCCAAAGAATCCGGATGAATATGTGCTTTTAGAGTACCCGAAAGTAAATGTTTTTAATCAGTTTTGCGTTTGGAAGGACCCGTCTTTTGATTATAACCATCAGAAAGAAGTAAAACAGACGTTCCTTTCCTTTGAGGCAGAGCATACCTTCGGTGCAAAAGAGCTTTTTTACCCCAGCCTTGCTGAAGTTATCCAGGCTATGCCTCTTGACTTAATAGGAAAGGTAAATGCTTTTACTATCAAGCATGATGGCTTTACGGAAGATGGTTCTAAGCACAAGAGTATCGTGACCCCTTACTTGATTGGTAGGAAGCGAAAATTTTTTGTTCCGCCTCTCAGTGCTAAAGAGGAGAAGATACAACATCCTTCGTCATTAACGATAGGCGACCTTATGGGTGTTGTCATTGATAACTTCTGTCATGTAAGCATTGATGTGATTTATTACGACGGCAACTTGGGGACATTATTTGAAGGTCTGCTATCCGATGTCCCCGAGGAATACCTGGATAAGCATTTCCGTCCGATAGATATTATCAAGGATTGCGAAGATAAGATTCATCTGATTATAAATTAATGATTTTAAATAGGCATAAAAAATGAGTTTATATACAGAAGCAGAAAAGACGAAATCCCTTTGGCACCCTATTACCGATGAGGATTTCAATATTGACTTCAGCAAGCCATTTATCGTTTATACGGACGAGGGTGCTCTCTTTATCGTGGAAGATTTTCCAGATATGTTTGAATATCTGGACGAAGACCGATTCTACGATGTCAAGGCGAAAGCCTTGTCAGAAGAAGGTAAAGATGCGTTCCGGGAATTTTATTACGGATATATGTATATCGATGACGAGTTCTACAAGGCGATAGACTGGGCGAAGAGGCAATATCTTGAAGACGTGAAGGGTGAGCGAGAAAGACCGGAATTGTTTGTTATGGATGAAATCGGACCAAAGGTAATAGACCATTTCGGTTTCTACCCGAATGGTGATCCGGTATACGAAGGAACTCCTAAACTATGTAGAGATTTTGCAGTAGATTATCCTGAACTACACAAAGTCGAGTATATCGTTAATCTGAACTGGGTTCCTGAAACATCCCTTAATACCCTGTTTGTGGCTCCAACCGATAAGCCTAAAACCGCTTACGTAGTAACATCTGGCGAGTATAGTGACTATCGTGTTGATGGCGTGTTCTCTGACAAAGAGAAAGCTGATTCGTTTGCTAAAAAAGCCGAGGATAGAACTATAGAGAAATATAATATTGATGATGAGGAGCAGCTTCGAAAGGAATACTGGTATGAAATTTCTATCAGAATAGATAACTCTTCAAAAGCAAAGAATCTTTCTGTCAATGATTTAAGTCAGTCGGGTCAGTTTTTCGATGCTGTAAGGTTTCTATCTGGAGAAGGTATAGACAGTTGTTTTTACTTTTACCTGAAAGCTATCGATCGTGATAAGGCAAAAGCTATAGCTTTGGAGCGTTTTCATGCTCTATTGGCAGTAGAGTCTTCTCATTTCCCTATGTTAAGATGGACGCGTGACATAAGTCCTCATTATGGTCCTAGTGGTTTGCAAGAAGGTCTCGTATTCGGTTATTTCGATTATAAGGCTTATTTTTATTCTGATTATAGAAAGGAGAAAATACAAGACCTGTTTATGAAGATTAAAGATTCTTTGCCTATTCCATTAACCGAAGAGGATAAAATCGACTGGCAGAATCTTACAGAGGATGCTTGCCTGCAGCTTATGAATAATCATGGTCTGAAGATAGAATCAAGAAAGGATTTACCTTTAGCGTTTATTTGATTAGCAAGTAGGGTGTCCAGTTCCATGTTCTCGTTTTTGATTATGTTTTAGCAACTTAGCACACTGTAAATCAGTAAATTAAGCACAAAATATAAGACAAATTTAACTATCAAAAAGTCTGATGTAGATTCGCACAAGATTATAGTTTATTTAGCGAATGATTATCAATGACTTAGATGGTTATTACATTGTTTTTGATACTAAAAACTGGAACACAGAACTGGACACCCTAATTAGCAAGTGACTTTAAGGATTTATAAAAAAGAATATATTATGATACAGATTCAAGATTGGGAGTCATCTCAAAAGATTGTTGTCGTGGATGAAAATCATCACGGCACCGTACAGGTGGAGGTACCGAAGCCTGGACCTTATAAAGACGAGTATTATCAGCATGCCGATTGCGCTATCTATAACCTTTGGGTAGACGAGAAGTACCGCAAGCAAGGAACGGCTCGCCTCCTGATAGAGACCGCAGAGCGGGAAGCTAAGAAACTGGGCTGCAAGTCGGCACAGCTAGAGTGGGATGATAAAGGCAGCAAGCCTTTTGTCCTCGCATGGTATAAGCGCCTTGGCTATCGTGTAATGGCAAGGAATGAAAATGGCCGTCTGCTGCTGGTAAAGGAACTTTGAAAGGTAAAAAGGTAAAAGGGTAAAAAGGTAAAAAGAACCTTAACCGCCTTGCGCCTCCGTTCCCAGCGATTCTATCGCTGGTCTTTACCCCGCTAGGCTTTTTTACCTTTTTACTCTTTTACTTTTTTTGTCCCACCCATCAAAAAATAATGTATTACCTTTGCAAACAGAAAAAAGAAAGATTATAGCGTATGAATAAAATAAGGGAGCAGCTGATGCTGCAACAGCTCAAATCTGTCTATTGGCTGATGATGGACTCTTCCGGTAAGATGGACTTCGCAAATGAAACGCTATGGGATGAGATTACTGATCTCGACCAGAATAGTGGCGATTACCAGGAAGTGGTGGTGGAAATCTATTTCACCGATGGCAGGTTTATCAAACTGCATAACCGCAGTTTTGAATCGCTCATAAATAATTCCTATTCCGGTGATGACATTCAACTACTGCAGATGGATGATGAAAAACTTCTCGATGCAGCAGTAGAACATGGCGTATGTATCTATGATGTTTACCATCCGATGGTTCGCATTAAGTATTATGATCCGGAAACAGGAAGAACGGAAACCGAATTTCCTATATCCTCCGTGGTCCGCATATCCCATTACAGTAAAAAAGTGAAGTGGAGAGAGAGATGGAGAAAGCTGGGTCCGGAAATGGGGAAGTTGCATGAATGTATGTTCCGTAACTTTCGCGAAAAATATCTCAGAGATCATCCTGAGATTAAAGAATAGATTCTTCTAATGTTTTATCACAATATGCTTAACGTAAATAGTTATGATTATTTTAATTTTTTGAATTTGTTTAGTTATAAAAGTTAGTCCGAGTTCCTCCGTTGTGAAACGCGGGGGCTTTTTTTCTTCATTAATTAGTTCTCATGGATTAAAAGTAAAAATTGTTTTAAGGTAAAGTTTGTTAATAATAAGAGGGGCGGCTGTCGTGATGACACCCGCCCCTCTGCTCTTAATGTTGAATGTTTTTATCAATGTTGAATGTTGAATTACCTCTCGGAGTAAAGCCTCCGTTCCTAGCGATTCCATCGCTGGTTTATCTCAATGGCGTATGCTTAATTCAACATTCAACACTCAGCATTCAACATTTAGTTATACGTTCCTTCCGTCCGGCAGTACGAACCAGCCGATATTTCCTCTCCAGAACTTGCATCCCAAATATAGAGAGTCGAAGGCATCGGTGAAGTCTGTTCTCTGCTGCAACGGCAGGTTGTCTTCCGTTTCCGGCTTCTTCTCCTGGCTCTTATCCTTTCTGAATCCCTGGTAACCGATGCTCACCTCACAGAGCTGCATGGCGATAATCAGATCAGGGTTCTGGGTCTGATTGATACGGATAGCAGGATATTCGATACCGGCAAGGGCATTATTGATGATGCGATGTTTCACCTCGTGCTGCTCCGGCACACCCATATCTATCGCCGTCACATTCCAGCCATTGCGCTCCAGTTCCTTAATCACTGCCTGGTAGAATCGTTCATCGGTCAGTGCATACGATGCACCCTGCTTGGCGGTGGAATCATAGAAATAAACCACATCACGGTTCACGGCTCTCTTTGGAGCATAGTAATGCGAGAAATCATCTACCAACTCTCTCAGCTTGCGCTCGTTCTTCACGTAGAAACTCTTGATAACATTCACTGCCTCCATTCCGTCGCGCTGATATACCTGACCTACCACCAGGGTATTGATATTGGCGTTATAGTCAAATGCGAGATAAAGAGGAAGGTCGTTCACGCAGTCGGCATCCATACGGCAGTCGTTTCTCTCGGACAGCTCCTTGAAATCCGGCTGATAGCTTTCTGAAGTAATTTTCTTGCCACCGATGATACCCGTAGCCTTCTTGGTACTCCAGTTGGCTTGGCTCAGAGGGTCTATCTCGTCACAGGTGTAACCATGAACATGATCTATATCCAGGTTAGAATAGAAACCATCGTTCGATTTCTTGATTTTCACGTTTAGGATGGAAACCATGAAGGTGTAATTAGGCAGATCTCGCTTCATAGTTCGGATGTAATCTTCGGTAAGAAGGTCCACATTGTCGAGGGTAGAAGCACGGCGAACGAGGAAAGCCGAGCGGCGAAGCTCTCTCAGATAGTCATCCCGAAACTTATCCGCCTTGTCAAACATCTGCATTTCCCACCATTCTTCTTCCGTAAACAGATATTCGTAATCATAGATGAGTTCCGCATCCGCTGCATCCACCAGCTTATAGTTTACCGCCATATCCACCATGTTTTTTGTGAGCTGATTGCCATGGTTAGGCAGAATCTTAAACTGACCTTCATGCTTAATCATCTTGAGAGCGATAGCGCGCACCATCAATCTCAAATCGGGTGGCACGGCATGCGGGGTATGCCCGGTCTTCTTGGCATTATAGATAAGGTCGTTGTAGCGGATAATCTTGTTGGCATAGTCTTCCAACTGCTCCTGCACCCATCGGTAAGTCTTGCCTTGAAATTTACCTGATTCTATCGTAAGGTCAAGCTTCTCCTCCTCACGCTCCAGCCAACTGCCCTTGGTAGTAAGCGAAGCATCAGACAGGAATCTTGTCGATTTATAGAGCGGGTTGTAATCAGTAAAGTTGATGTTGCCCAAAGGGTGAGTCTGACCTGATAACGCCGGCATCAACTCATCGGTTACTTTCTTGTAAGGGAAGAATCTCGCCTCGTCACCTACCATCGCCGAAAAAGTGTAACTGTTGGCACTTGCGGTCTGCGAGAGGGAGATGAGTACCCACTGGGCACCATTGGCGAACCAGATGATATTGTCATAGCTTTTCGGCTTAAAGATAGCCTCACGGGCGTGCTTCGGTGGTCGTCCCCAACCGAAATGAATGCCCTGCGTAAAGCCGAACATTCTTTCCATGGCAGCCATGGTACCAGGAATAGTCTTGCCAAATCCCTGCTGTCGGGAAACGGCTACCCAGGCTCCCAGCATACCGGGCATAGAGTTAGAAGCCATCCAGACGTAAGGAGCCACAAGACCGTCAGTTTTACCCACACGTCTTGCGGCAATCACTCTTTCGTCCTTAGCAGCCATATACAGAGACTGCTGCTGGAATTTGGTTAGGTATATCAAATGTGGTTGCTGCATAATAATAAAAATGTTATCCTGAAAGTATGTTGATTTAGCCGCGTCTTTGCGTCCGTTAGGCGTTCCTGCGGATTTGAAATCCGCAGATATGCCAGGTCTTTTTTTACAGTCTTATAGAAATTTTGCGGGCTGGCAATCATCTATTAACTTGCGTGTTTCTTTGGCACACTCAGCCACGCATCTCTCGACTGCCTCGGTGATGTCTTGAATTTGATCCTCACGCATATTGCCGTATTTATCGCAAGTGTCATTTATTATTTTGTAGAGAACCTGATTTTGTAAAGCCTCCATATAATCTACGTACTCCTTGCAAGTACTGCGCCGAGGTGCTTGCACCCATTTAAGAAAGTCCTGTTTCCAGTCTTTCCATGTTTTGATTTTTATTACTATCATTATTGCTTACATTTTAAATTGTCGTTCCAAGAACGGGTTACTCTTTATGAGTTCTATTATTTTTTTTTCCGAGTGTACTCCCTCCCAGAAGAGTTCGGTATGGTCTCCAACTCTGTTTTCATCTACAGAGAAAGGCACACCGTAGTTGGTGTAGGTTTCTCCGTGATGTTGAACCAGGTGGCGACCTGGGTTTTTCCGGATATTTTCAATCCAATATTTATTATCACACTCGCACCATTTTCTGCTTTCTTCTTCTGTCAGCGTTATGTCGATACCGATAGGGTTGTGACCGGAACATCCATTGGTTCCGAAATAAATAATCTTTGCCATAATTTCGCAGATTTAAAATAGACTAGGCTGCATCATTTCTAATTTGATGCGCTTACAAGCCTTGTCGTAATATTCTTTGTTTAATTCAAAGCCGATGAAGTTTCGCTTTTCACGGATGGCAGCGATGGCGGTAGTGCCGCTGCCCATGCAGTTGTCGAGAACGCACCCCCCCACATTGGTATAAGTACATATCAGATAGCGGAGTAAATCTACTGGCTTCTGGGTAGGGTGGAAGGTATCGGCAGAATGTTCTTTATCAAAGCAGATAATGCTCTTGAGGAATTTTTCATCTGATACGATAGTAGGCACTTCTTTATGATCGCCATAACAACCTCGCTTCAAACTATGAGAGCCATCGCCCCTTCGATGGTTCCTTTGATGTGGAGCACATTTAACCATCTGAGGATTGTAGACAGGTTGTTTCCGATAGAATACTGCAATATCCTCATGCGAGCGCAGAGGCATCTTGTTGGCATTCAGAAAGCCTGTTACCCGCTGCTTGCTCCAAATAAGATTATATTTCCAGAGTTTCGGCTGCGAGATCATAAGCTGTGCGGTAAACATGCCCTGGCAGAAAAGAATAATGGCCGCATTGGGTTTGGCTATGCGCAGATATTCCTTCCATAATGGATCAAGCGGGATAATGCTATCCCAGCCACCGCCCTCACTCTTTTTATTGAGAACGCCATAAGGCAAATCGCAGATAATGCAATCCACGCTTGCGTCCGGAATCTTTTTCATTCCTACCAGGCAATCCTCATTATATATCTTATTTAATTCCATTGTAATTATATGTTTTAGAATAGGCTCGGCTGCGCCATTTCAAGCTGAATACGCTTGCAAGCCTTGTCGTAATATTCTTTGTTTAATTCAAATCCGATGAAGTTCCTCTTTTCCCTGATGCAGGCAATGGCAGTAGTGCCGCTGCCCATAAAAGGATCGAGAATAATATCACCTTCTTTCGTACTTGCGTTTACGATGTAACTCATTAACGCAATAGGTTTTTGGGTGGGATGAATTTTATTAACTCCACATGGGTAACGTAAAACCGTGTTTTTGCAGTGAAGGTTAAAAGTTGCTTTGCTTTTCTTTCCAAATACACACAACTCGATTCCACTTAGCCATATTTTATTTCCATTCATAGGAGAGGGATTTGTCTTTTCCCAGACAATAATTCTGGTACTCAAACCTTCATTCATCATTGTTTTGCGAATAGTCGAAACTTGATTGATGCCGCAGAACATATAGATGCTGCCTTTGGTTTTGTCGCAAAGGTTTTTTGTTAAGTCTATAATATCAAAATCCCCTACGTCTGCTTTATCTTTGTCTAATTTTCTTAAACCATTGCTTTGCCTATTGCATTCATTGTATGGAATGTCGGTAATAATGCAATTTACCCCCCCCCTTGGAATCTTTTTCATTCCTACCAGGCAATCCTCATTATAAATCTTATTTAATTCCATCCTCTATAAATCTATTTTTATCAATTAAACCATTTAAGAATAGTTTCTCCTTTATATCCTTTCCCAGATAAACCAGGCATAGGCTTGGGCGCTCCCTGCCATAGCGTCAAAGTCACCATTGGCTGCGCATTTCAGTCGTGAACTGCTTACCCATACCCTGCAAGGTGGCTGCGTTCTAAACAGATGCCTTCTTCCTTTCCCTTCAAGAAAAGTAAGTTTTAGGAACATAGCAACCTTTCTTCCTTTCGGGATAATCTGTAAAGCCTTTTCCACGAACTCCAACGCAAATCGGTAGGGTGGATTGGTAACAATATCTCCATCCCATTCTAAGTTGTCGATGGAAAGAAAATCTGCAACCTCGCCATAACCTCTATCTATCAAGTCACGGCTGACTACATCGTAGCCATGAGCCTTTAACACTTTGCTAATATGTCCTTCTCCGCAGGAGGGTTCCAAAATTACCCCCCCCGTAAACTGCTCTATCTTACAGAGCCATTCGGTAGCTGCGGGTTCTGTGGCATAGTAGTCTTCACGCTGTCGCTCACCGTTTTTATGGTTGCTTGCGCCTAAAGTCTTAAACACGGCAGCCTTTCCGCCTACCCAGTCTTTTGCCATAAAGTCTATAAACTATTAACTATAAATTATTAACTATCTCAACTTTCCCACGTGCCATTTTGAGCAAACCTTGCACTGGTATGCCGTATATCCGGCAGCCATGATTTTAGGGTGCAGTTTCAGAAACTCGCAGGCTTCATCCTCGCTCTCGTAGGTGACCTTGGCTTTCCAGCCGTGGCTGCTTTTCCTCGTCCAGTGTTCCGGATCAGGACGGAAGGGAGGTATCTTGTTGGGATGATGATTTCCGTATCGCTTACTCATCGGCTGGTTCCTCCTTCATTTCTTTAGCTTTTTTGTCAGCCTCTTTCTCTTCCATCATCTCTTCCATATAGTCGAAGTAATCAGGAGCTTTTTCCGGAGTAGCATTCAGACTTTCTTCATCGGCTATCTGCTGCATATCCTTCACCGTAAGACCATACTTGCGCGCCATCTTGCGCTTATACTCATCGGTATAGTTGATGCGGTCGTGCTTCACGATGCTTACATCCTGGGTAATGGCAATGCGGCTCATATCCGGCATTTCGTCCGTAGCATCCTTATCCTCCACGAAGTTACCATATACATTAGCCAGCGCCTGCATACCCTTATCCACCGCGCGGTCGTTGTTCTGCTGTTTGCCGGTACGAATCAGCCATTCAGCGCTGCTCAGATACATCGCCTTATGACGGGGGCTTTCATCGGTCTGGAAGAAACGGATGATATGGTTGCATACCGCCACATCATTATTCAGTTCCGTAACCGTGCGGGGTTTGATATTGCCTTCCTCGTCGATGTCAATATGCAGCGCCATCACCATTTCCTGCGCCTCTTTGTTGCCCTGTCCTGCCTGACTTACGAAGAGCGTATAATCTCGCCGTGCGATATTGCGGCAGGTGGTACGAGGGTCTATATCGTTATTCTGCACCCATCGTTTGTAGAACTCAGCACAAATCTGCATGCGGTATCGCTGTTCCAGTTTGGGGAACATCGTCTCCATGCTGAGACCATTGGATAGCCATTTGTCTATCCTCTGCAGGGTGTTCTGTGTTAATTGGCTCATCTCTTTTTGAATGTTAAATGTTAAATGTTAACTTGGTGGGGTATCGAAAACCGAAATTCGTTTTATTCGTGTTCAAAAACCCCGAACTCCCCGGAAGGCTATCTACCATCCGTACATCTTGATTGCAAAATTACAAAAAAGCCCCTAATCGATAGGGACAAGAAAATCCTTTTGTCCCCACCTCTCAATAAAAAACCGATACCTTTGTATCGTATTAAAGACAACATAGGATAACATTAAAAAGAAAAAAGAAATGCAAAGTTTAATTCCAACTCTTACGAGGTTTCTTGTAGCCATTATTGGTTTAGTGTGGTGTACCCTGGAACCATCTCTTGACTACATCGCCGTATGCTTCTTCGCCCTCATTTGCGATTGCTATACGGCGTGGCGGTGCAACTGCCGCATCTATTCCCGCTATCGGGAGGTCATCAAAAAAGACCCTCGATGCAAAATCGACGGGAAACTGAAATCCAAGAAAATGGCAAAGATGGTGAAGGATTTCTCCGTCCTCATCCTTGCGATATTCCTAGCCACGATGGTAGATACCGTCATACTCGATTTCCAGAACCCTCTTCATCTCGCCAACTATCTTGCCGCTATTTATTGTGGCGTGCAGCTCGTAAGCATCCTCGAAAACGAGAGTACCTGCAATGGGGCACCCTGGGCAAGAGTGATGCAGAAGATTGTGGCCGATAAAACTGAAAGGCACTTCAATGTGAAGCTGAAAGACCTGATGAAGGAAGAAGAGAACAGCGAGAAAGAAGAGGTAAAGGATAAAGATAAGGCAGATACAGATAATGCAGCCAAGCCGGATAATGGTGCAGATAAAGATGAGTGGATTCCGTCGAAATCAGGTGGTGATGCTTACGATATATAGTGCCAACAACTCTTAATTTCTGTACGCTATCAGTTAATAATGTGTTAATAACCCTTTGAATTATGACAATATCAAATGTTTTGGAACACTGGGCAACGATATACAAGCCTTTGTCTCATAACCCGACAAGCAAGAAGCTGGAAGAACAGAGTTTTTTCCGCATCCGTGATATTGACGAGGAAAATATCTTTTCCCGCAACGCCAATATCATTCACTCTCCCTGTATGCTCTATCGTGTAGTGAACTCCGGAGAGCTGAAATCGGATAAGCAAGCCCTGATTACCTATCAGGTATGCTTCCTTACCCGACTGAAAGATTCTTCTGCTACGTTGGGCAGATATGATGGCAGCAAATTGCAGGCTGCATCGGATGATCTGATGGAGTATTGTGAAGACCTCGCCTCCTATCTCACTCAGCTTCGCCGTACGGGTATCTGTCCTATCACTGGCAAAAACTTCAAGAAAGAGGATCCCAGGTTAGGCATAGAGTTATCATCCATTGATATAGAGAGTTTTGCCTTTGGTGTAAACCCTCTTTTCCGTGGACCGAGCTGGCTTCTTGCCGATTGCTATTGGCAGACCATCCGTCCGCTCTATAATTTCCAATGCGGGAAGGAACAGAAATACATCATTTCTGCATCAACAGAAGACGGAAAGGAGGGATAAGCCATGCCTATCAGAACCCAACCTATCAAGTCGCCTTTTGCACCTCTGAAAGAGGTGGCAGGTGTATATTTGAAACAAGCTCTTCTTGATATAGAAGTTAACTTCAATACCCAGAAGATTTATCCGGTAGAAGTATATCGTGGCTACGAGAAGGTAAACAAATACCGCGAGGAACATGGCATGTGGTACTCTACGGGTGAAGGTAAGAAATCCTTTGAGGGTACGGTATATCAGGCTGATGAAAAGACGGGTAATCTGATGGTAGGAATCCGCTATAACGATTATCTCCGCTATGTGGATATTGGTGTAGGTTTGACGGGTGATCCTCGTGACCCTGCAGCCCATATCACTGCCGACAAGGTGGACCGCTCGAAGAAAGCCAAGTTTAAAACCCGCTATATCGGCAAGTGGGATAGAAGGGCTGGTAAATCTCACCGTCCTGCCATCATGCGAACCGTCCGCAGACTGAAAACGAGATACGAGAATCATCTTGCCGATTACTACGGCTATCAAGGCTTGTTGCAGATAATGAACGCCTTGGAAGGCAAAGACGAGTAACCCCTCTCGCTCCCGTTCCCGGCGATTCCATCGCCGGTCTCATATCCCCCAAAAATAAACATTAAAAATAAAAAAGCAATGGCAAAGAATAAAACAGAGGCTATCATCACGCTCAATGGTCAGCAGCCGCTCCAGGTATTGAAGCAGTTGCAGGAGGCAGCAGCGGGTATATCCGACCAGATAGATGCGGCTCAGGCGAAGCTGAAACCCCTGAAGCCGAATACAGACCCCTATAAAGCCCTCGTTGCAACCATCAATGATTTGAAGAAGCAGTATGATTTGCTGGCTTCTGCACAGATTAAGGATATTTCTGCCAATGAGCGCTTGCAGAGTGTGGTAAACCAGCTCAGTAATACTTCGCTCCGTCAACTTCGCCGTGCGTTGGGCGATGGCAAGCGCCAGCTCGAAGGCTTGTCAGAGGCAGAACTGGATCAGGCAAACGCTATCCGCTCAATGATGAAGGAAGTAGGCGACCAGGTGCGCTTGCTGGAAGGCAAATATGTGAAGATTGAAAAAGGACTGAAGAATATAAGCATTCAGTCCGACCAATGGCTGAGTAAGGCCATAACGCAGCAGAGAGACCTTGTGGCTTCACTCGAAAAGACAGATGCCAGCTATCTCAAGAATCACGCCACATTGAAGCAGTTGGAGAGAGAGGAGGATAGACGTAATGGCAAGCTGACTACACCGGAGGCTATGACTGTGGTGCAAGACCGAACATCTACTGCCTCCGAACTTCGCCGCGCTAAGACTTCTATTACTCAGGCGAGGGATAATGTAGATACATCTGATACTGCTCAGATAAAAGCCTATAATGATGCCCTCGCTACCATCGAAAAGCGCTTAGATGCGGTTTCCGGTAAGGCTCAGAAGGCTTCTATGGATTCTAGTCAACTCTTCAAGATTCTGAGTAACCCTAACGGACACCCTGCGGAAGATATTAAGGCAGCAATGGATGTTATTCAGAAACAGATTCAGAAGTTGCCTGTGGGTTCGCAGGAGGTAGCAAAGCTCCGTCAGCAGTATGCTATGTTGGAGAAAGCCCTGAAAGGTACCTATCTTTCGCATAGTCAGCTTAATGATGTTATTGAGAGAGGAAAGAAGGGAAAGGCTTCTATCAACGAGTTGAAACAGGCTTACAATCAGCTTTCCGAAGAGCTGAATCAGTTAAACACCAAAAGCAAAGAGTTTAACGAGAAGCAGAAAGATCTGAAGGATTTAAAGAAGAATATCGAAAACGCCACTGGCGCTATAAGCAAGCAAAGCAATTCCTGGCAGACGGCAGTGAAGAACCTTACGGCATACGTGGGTTTATTCGGAGTATTTAATGCTATCAAAGATACAGTTACTTCTGCTATCAAGAAGAACTTTGAATATTCTTCTTCTTTGACGGATATTCGTAAGGTGTCCGGACTCACGATGCAGGATGTCAACAAACTGTCTGAGGAGTTAGCTAAGATAGACACCCGTACTTCTATTGATGGTCTGGCTCAACTTGCCTACGAGGGCGCAAAACTCGGTATGGGTAAGTATGGCGTGGATGGTATGGCTCAGTTTGTTAAAGCCGCTGATAAGATTAATGTAGCCATTGGTGAGGAAATGGGAGAAGAAGCGCTCCCGGCTCTTTCTAAGATGGTGGAAACGATGGGTCTTATTCCGAAGATGGGTATCGAAAAAGCGATGCTTGCTACGGGTTCGGCTATGTTCAAGTTGTCTTCTACATCTACTTCTACATCTACCAATATCGTAGAGTTTGCCAAGAGATTGACCGGTGTGAGCCGTACTGCAGGTATCACTGCTGACCAGCTGTTGGCTCTCGGTTCTGCATCCGACTCTCTCTTCCTGATGCCAGAGGTGAGTGCTACGGCGATGTCTAAATTCATCGTAGCCTTGCAGAAGAACCACAACCTTATCGAGAAGGATTTGGGCATTCAGCAGGGTACCATCAAGAACATGTATGCTGCTGGGCATGCGATGGATGCTATTGTCTTGGTACTTGAAAAGATGCGTGACAGGGGTAACATGAATGCCCTGGGTGAAATTTTTAAAGACCTTGGCTCTGATGGTCAGCGACTCATTACCGCTATGGTAACTATGTCGAAGAACGTAGATGTACTGAAGGATCATCTCTACGAGTCTCAGGAAGCATTTGAGGAGGCAACGGCTGTAACCAATGAGTACAAGATGCAGCAGCAGTCTGCCGCAGGCATATTGGATAGAGCCAACAACCTTTGGGAGAAGGCGTTTGTCAATCCTGATGGTGTGGAGAGTGTAAAGTCGATGGCGGAAGCCTGGTACGATATGTCGCAGATGATATTGCAAAGCCCGATATTCAAAAATACACTTCAGGCAGCCTTGTGGAGTGTGATTACTGCCTGCAAGGTATTTGTAACTCTTCTTCCTCTTATTGCCAATTATTTTGCTGCTCTGGGTATCTATAAAACCGTTTCGTTTCTTTGGGAACTGGGCAAGGCTTTAAAAGCTGCGGCAACTGCGCAAACGTTTTTTAATTCAGCAGCCAAGGTAAATCCTTATGTAGCTATTGCAAGTGCGATTCTCACCGCTGTAGGAGTGGTATGGTCTTTTGCGGAAGCGAACAGAGAGGCTGCTGCTGCGGAAGCAGAGGCAGCACGTAAAGCTAATGCGTGGAAAGATAAGTTGAAGGAGGCGCAATCTCAGACTGATACTCTTACCCGCAAACTCCACTCTTATAAAACTACGCTCGAAGCCCTTAATGTATCGCAGAATGCTCGAAATACGCAGATAGCTCGATTTAATCGTGATTTCCGTCAATATATCTCTAAGTTGGGTATCGAAATCAAGAGCGTGAGCGATTTGAAGAAGCATTATTCAGAGTTGGCACAGGAAATCCAGCGCGCTACCTATTATCGTCTCCGTGAGGAAGCCAAGCAGAGTGTAATGCCTTCTTATCAGATGGACCGTCTGAATGCGGCTAATCGTATCAAGAAAGAACTTGATAAGCTTGGTCTGTATGCGGGCGGTTTTACCCAGAAGAACGTGATGGATATGTTCAACAAGGGTGCGGGTGCAGGTTGGATATGGCAGAAGATTATCGAGGCGAACGTAAAAGATGCCCAGCAGGGTAGTTTCCGTTTCAATATGAAAACCGGAAACTATACTTATACTGATAATAACGGCAAAATCGTTAAGGCCAATCCTACGGGCTATAAAGGTCTGTTGTCTTCGCTCGTTCATTTCCAGAACGCAACCAAGCGTGAAACATCTAAAGATAAGGAAATCAATGACTACTTCAATCAGGTAGTTAATCTTGATGGTTACACTCCTTGGGTAGAAGATGAGCCTGGTACTCTTGAAAATGATGCATCTGATAAGGATGCTATCAGTGCTGCAAAGCGGGAGGCGCGTGAACATAAACAGGCATTGCGCGACCAGCAGCGTTCCTGGCGTGATGAGTTGAAGCAGAAGCAGGACGAGGCAAGCGCCATCATGGATAATGTCCGTAACTTCTACGAGCGACAGATTAATGAGAAGCTATCCCAGGCTGTAAGCCTAGGTATGGATAAGACGGAGCAGGATTTGTTTGTAGAGCCTGTAAGGAGACGTATGGAGGAAGCTCTTGCCCAGGTGCGCCTTGCTATCGCTGGCCAGGCTAACTACTGGGAGGAGTTCAAGAAGACGATGGATAATGATCTTGTCGAGAAGACCGATGAAACTGGAGTAAATCTTTCTCAAAACCTCCTCGCTTCTATCCAAAAGAATAACGTCGATGCTCTGCGTGAGAAGATGGCTCAGTTGGGTAATAGTCTGAACCGCCCGATGAACTCCATCACGTCTGAAATCTTTGCCAAGGCTACCAAAAATCAGCAGAACAATATAACGCTGGAGGCTCAACAGGCAGAAGCCCGACGAAAGATTGCTCAGGAGAACAATTACACGGGAGTCGTGCAGCAGAACATGTACGATGATTTCAATCAGATGGGCTTTGCTAATCCAACCGATTTTGAGTTAGCTGATAAGGAATCATTTGAAAGACGCAAGAAACACATCATTGCCATGTACGAGCAGGCAAGAAAGCAAATCGCTAACCTTTATACTGTTGATGTCAGCAGTAAAGAGGGTAGGGGATTGCTGATGCAGGTACTCTTTGGTGATGATCCTTATGCGCTTGGTGCCCGCATTCAGAATATGTTGGGCGATAATGCGGAAGACTGGCATGTGTTCTATAACAAGCTCATCCAGTATTCTGATGAATATACCGAGGCTCAGAAGAAGACCTACGACCAGGCAAAGAAGATTGCCGAGCAGATGTGGAAGGTGAATAAGCGCAATCTCGCCAACCAGGAAACCATGCGCAAGATGCAGCAGGAAAGCGCCCTCTTCGGAAAGCGAACCAATATGTGGTCGAACCTCGGTCTTGGTAATCTCACCGCTGACCCAGAAGTTGAGCTGATGAAGATGAAAATGCAGATGGCAGAAGATTATTATGCCTTTGTATTCAAGAACTCAAAGAACAAGCAGCTCCTCGATGAAGCGGACAAGGCTCGTCAGGAGGCAGAACTTGCCTATGTCAACCAAATGGCAGCGGCGATGAAGAACCGCCTTTCTCAGATGCAGCAGCTTGTGAAGCCTATTGAAACTTTCGGTGCGGAAGTAGGTAAGGCGTTTGCCGAAATGCGTAACGATGTAAGCAGCGCACAGGAAGCTATCAAGAATGCCCTGAAGTCTATGCTCGAATCGTGGGGTAACATGGCGCTCAATGACGTGAATACGCAGATGTGGAAGGCTATCAATGATGCTGGTGCCAAGCGAGCCAAGAAGAAAGCCCAGCCTGATATTGATAAAGCGAGAGCCAACGCTAACGCCAATGCCGTGAAGGAGGATTTCTCAAAGCTAGGTACAAAGGCGAATCCGATGTACGTGCGACTGGTAGATGAGGGTGCATCTTATCTCACTCAGCAGCCGCAGTCTAACTTTGAGAATATGCGTCCGCAGCAGCCTTCTCTCGGTTGGAATCCTGATGGTACACCTATCAATCTTAACAGTCCGACTATTGTGCCTCCATACGCGCCCCCTGCAACCCCAGAGCAGGAGAATAAGCAGGCAGAGAAAAATGGTGCCCCTCGTGCGTGGGAACATCGCAACAGAGACAATGCTGCAGCTTGGCATGGCGCAGCAGAGCAAACGGGTACAGCAGCAGCCGATGCTATCGCAGGTGGCGGTTCCTTCGCTGATGCTGCAGTCGGTATCGGTGGTTCCTTCATCGGTGGTTTGATGAACACTGAGTTCAAGACTGGCGGCAAATCCAAGGAAGACAATGAGAAAGCTGACCAGCTGAAGAAGGAGAAGAAGCACCAGAAGGAGCTGAGCAAAGAGGTCAAGAAGGGCAATAAGGATCGTGAGAAGGTAACTACCCAGGGTGTTAAGAACATCACGGATGTAACTGCTGCCGGAAACAAGGAGCAGAGTGAGGGCACTAAGGTGGCTTTGAACGCGGGTATGGCTATGACGGAAACGGCGCTCACTACCAACCTTGCCAAAACGCAAGCCAATAACGAAGCCATTACCGCATCGGATGCTGACCGCACGAAAGCAGAAATGACCTTCTCTATCGCGGGCGCGATGGCTAAGTGTTTTGAGTTCCTGGGTCCTATTGCTGGTCCTATTGCAGCCGCAGGTGTGATGGCTACCCTCATGGGCTTACTCCAGTGGGCACTCAACTCTGCCTTCAGCAGTGGCAAGAAGAAGAGTAACACATCTTCCACCAACACCAAGCTCGTAACCGGTATGCTTACCTACGATAATGGTAATGTGCAGGACTTGAAGCCATTTGTGGCTGATAATGGCGAAGTATATTGGGCGAAGGAGGATGACGGCAAGCAGATGCAGGGCGTGAAGATGCTCACGTCACCAACCGCCACCGCCGTGAACGGTCAGCCGTCTCTCGTAGCCGAGAGAGGACCGGAAATCGTCATTGGCCGTGAAACCACCCATGCGATGATGATGAATAACCCTGGCTTGCTGAAAGCTCTGGTCAATTATGACAGCAACTATTCGGGCAGGAACTCAGTAAGAAGGGCATTTGATAATGGCAATGTGGGTGATATTCTTGCAGCAGGCACGCAAGGGAGCAATGGTAATCTTTCGTCTGGCGCGTCAGGGGCAGACGGCTTACTGGCTGCAAGCGCAGCAAGCAATGCGGCGCTCCTGCAAGCTGTGAATGCGCTCATTCAGCGTTTGAACCAGCCTATCAACGCCCAGATTAACATGTATGGCCGTGATGGACTGCATGATAGCCTGAATAAGGCTAACCAGTTTATGAAGAATAAATAGCAGAAAGGTTTTTTGTTGATTATTTATATAGTTGTTAGTTTTTAAGTTTATTATTATTTTCATTCGAGGCTGTTTCGCTGTGAAGCGAGGCAGCCTTTTTTTTACGTATTTTCCTGTCTGAAGTGTTTTTCTCTCTAATTCATTGATTTTTGAACTTTAGGGGTGAATTTGCCCAAGAAGTTCAAAAATATCTTCGTTTTCACTACTACCCTACAGATTTTTCTTGTTTTTTTATTTCTCCTAAAAAGTAAAAACCCTTTAACCCTAAAAAGAAGTTGGTAGCATCAACGGCTTTGCCGTAAACTCTAGACTGATAGGTGATTAGGTAAGGGAAATGGGAGGCAACTGAGCCGCAAAATCCCTATATTATACAAGAAAAATGTGTACAATTCTCTTTTTTAATATTTTTTTTTCACCATTTCTTATGTATAAAGTAGAAGAAAATCAATAAATTTTTGATCTAAATGCGGAAAATTGGATTATTCAGCAGAAGTTAGGCAAAAATAGAAATTCACCTTTTAACGGACTATAACAGGTCTGCGTATGGTCAATTTATATTTGTTAACAAAACATGGTCCAAGCCATTTTCCTGTTTCCCCTTTAATTTTTTGACTTTTTGAACCGTTTTTGGACTTTTTGGGAAGAATGGTCCAAAAAAGGGTAAAAAGGTAAAAAGGTAAAAAGAGCCTGGCGGGGGTTGCGTGGCTCCATTCTCGCCTCCGTTCCCAGTGATTCCATCGCTGGTCCGAGAAGAAAAGGCAGAAGGTGGCTAATGCTTTTTTTACCTTTTTACCCTTTTACTTTTTTACTTTTCATATATTAAATGTTAAAAATATAACTTATTTCAAATATAATATAGCTAACCTATACTTTTTTCGATTTATTTTTGTATCTTTGCAGCGAAAATGAATAAATAATATATGTAAGGTATGTTTGAAGAGATATGTTCCATCTATCGCGATGCGAAAGATGCGCTTGGAAGATACGTCGATATGGAGACTGGCGAGTGTATCACGCAGATGTCTATCCGTGAGTTCTGTCTGACGGACAGATGGAAGCCGTATGTAGAGAAGCTGAGAGCCATGCGACAGCAGTTTGGCAGCAAGGCGAAGAAGATGCCGGAGTATATCGACACGAAGAAGATGCTTCCTGGTGCTACACTGAGCGGTCTTTTCGCTACCTACGAGGACGATAGCCTTACCCATCCGGGGCAGCGTGTGATGGTTTCCAGAAGAGAAAGCCACCTTCAGCAGCATACCGGATGGCTGGCGATAGATATTGACCTTCAGGACAACGAGGGTATTGCCGATTTCGAGAATATCCGCAGGGTGTTGGCATTTCGCCCCGAAGTAGCCCTGCTGATGCGCTCCTGCTCCGGAACTGGACTGTTTGGCTTGGTCCGTCTGGCTTATCCAGAACATCACAAAGAGCAGTTCAAGGCATTACTGCATGAATATGCTGCAATGGGTATCATGCTCGATGGCTCCTGCGGAAACATCGGTCGCGTGCGCTTTGCCTCATGGGATGATCCTGCGCATATATATATTAACGAACGCGCGGTACCATATACCAAACTGCCCGATAACGTACCTACACCAATGCCCGTGATGAATTATGCCAACACATATTTCAGTGGCAGTCATCCGACTGGTGTTGGCTATGGAGGCAACTATCCGCATAGCGGACAGGGCACCTACAGACGGGACGCACCCGAAATCATCTATCGCAAAGCTTTGCGCCTTGTTGAGAAGATAGAGGCTCAAGGCATTGATATTTGTGCCGGAAAGGATGCTAATAGCGGTTATCTGGGTTGGGTGAAATGCGGCATGTCGCTTTACCATGTGGATAGAACGGCGGGTTATGACCTATGGAGAAGAGTTTCCCGCTTCCGTCCTGCTGACTCTACCTGCGGCCACAATGAGATGGATTTCCGCAAGCGATGGAACCAGTTTGCTAATTACAACAAGATTTCTGAGGCAACTTTCTTCGACTACTGCAAGCGGTCGGGCATCTTCCTCACCAGGGAAGACTGGAAAGAGATATATCAGAATACATAGTTTAAAGGTAAAAAAGTAAAAAGGTAAAAAGGTAAAAAGAACCTTACCCCTTTAGTCTCCGTTCCCAGCGATTCTATCGCTGGTTCAATAGCACGCCCTGAAGGGGCAGAAGCTCCTAGCCCAGGGTAACACCCTGGGTATATGGAATGTGGTTTATGTCGCCCTGTAAGGGCAAAAGCTTTTTAATACATTAAAGATATAAGATTATGGCAAAGAGAAAAGTAGAAATCCCTAAAGGGTCATGGCTCGACCAGAAAGGTCAGCGATGGATGAAAGTAGTGTTCGATGTAATGACCGGTTTCGGGGGGGGTGAGAATTTCATCCGTCAGATAAGTTTGGACTTCACCTGCAACTTCGATTTCGGACTGAAGAAATATGTAGTTAACATGGGTGATTATGGTAATCTGCGCAACCTCGTGCTGCAGAAATACCCGTCGCTGGCGAGATATGGAGATTTTCGCATGGTGATGACAACTCATCAAGTAAAACGATAAGATTATGAAATTGATAACGATTATTGGTCCCTCTGGGGTTGGCAAGGACACGGTAGCACTCATGTTGTCTGCCATCCTGGGATATGAAGTGCTCTGTTCCTACACCACCCGTCCGATGCGGGAAGGTGAAGTGGACGGCAAGGAGCATCATTTTGTAAAGAAATGTGATGTCCCGAAAAGCGAAATGCTCGCCTATACCCGATACGGAAATTACGAGTATTGGACGGAGAAGAAGCAGATAAATGGTGCCGCCATTTACGTCATCGACGAGAAAGGACTGATGGAACTGATGGAGCGCTGCCCAAAGGCTAAGATCATCACCGTTTATGTTTCTGCAAAGCCGGAAACTCTAAAGAAACGTGGTATCTCTGAGGAACGTACCGACAGAGACCAGTATCGTGTTCAGATTGATTTCAACAGCTATGATTACGTGATACCGAACAACCGCACGATGTTCCATCTTTGGGACTACGTTTCGTTCGTGGCCAAGAAGATTAGAGAGCAGGAGTTGGGTATACCTAACCATGCTTTAAAGTAAGGCTATGAAATGAACATCCAGTACAGTTCCAGTACAGACTGAGTACAGACTGAGCACAGATAAAATATTGGCAAAATGGCAAAAATAACTACCACCTCACCCATCTCATCCATATCGGGCAAGCTGAATTCCGATGATGATTTCTATGTGGCAACCAAACGCCGCACGGGTACGGTCTATCTGGTGCATCGAAGCAGAAAGCAGTCTGTTCCATGGAGCGAAAAGCAGATAGCGCATCGCAAGGCATTTGCCCTTCGCTGCAAAACAGTATCGGCATGGATAAAAGCCAATGCTCCTCAATATGAAGGCGATAGGGGTACGGAAGCCTATCAGCGGATGTTCGCCCGATACAAGGCACAGCATAAGATAGGCAACATCTTTGCCTTTGTCTCCAAGTGGTATCGGAATGGTGTAATAGATTTTTGATATATAAACATCAAATAAGAAACAATATGAAAATGATAATTCCTGGTGTTGAGTGGTGGCCTCAGAAGACCGGCACACAACAGGTTGCCCGTGTAGGCAGAATCTGCTACAAGAGCAAAGCCAAAGAGCCTGATGAGAAACTTTCTGAAGAAAAGAAAGAGGAGTTTCGGGAAGTACAGGCTGCAAAGTTGGTCAACCGTTTCTGGAAGAGCGGTCATCGCTCTATGCTCCGTCATGGTACCATCTATTTCTTCGTCAAGAACGACAATAAGCTGCCGAGGTCTCTCTGGTCTCTCCTCGTGGCTTCACCTTACATCAATTATGCGGTGAAGGATAAGAAGGTATGGATCAGCAGCAACATGCAGTTCCTTGCCGAGCATGACGAAATCCTCGACATCCTCACCCCATACGATGTAAAGGAAAATGAGTTCATTGAGAAGGCACTGAAGTATGATTGCAAAAAGGCTCTCTATCTCCTCCGTATGACCATGGTTGTTACCACGCAGATCAGTACCAGCCGAGAATTGAACCGCACATCGCCCAACAGCATCAGCGAGCAGAGCACACGCTATGTGAACCTGGAGAAGAAAGGTGGCGTGCAGATTGCCCGTCCGCATTGGTTGCATGAAGGCACCCGATGGCAGAAGTTCCTCTATCTTGCCGGATGCAAGATAGCCGACTGGCTCTATCGCCGTTTGCTGAAATCGGGCATGAAGCCGCAGGATGCCCGCGGCATTCTTCCTCTCGATACCTATACGGTGGTAGCCTATACCTATACCCTCAAGGAGTGGAAACATATCCTGGACCTCCGCTTCCATGAAAGTACCGGCAAGGCGCATCCTAACGCCAAGGAAATAGGCTATCTGATTCATCGCATCATTACCGAGAGAATGATGGAATATGATAAAGAGTTTGAAATTTAATTAAAAGTAAAAAAGTAAAAAGCTAAAAAAAAGAGTTGGTAAAAGGCAAAAGAGCGGTTAAGGTTCTTTTTACCTTTTTACTCTTTTACCTTTTTACCCTTCAAAAGAATATGGCAAAAATGACTTTAAACGAATATCAGCAGAAGGCAATGACAACCTGCCTTCCTGAGAGTGACAATCTCTTTTATATGCTCGCCAACCTCTGTGGCGAAGTAGGCGAATTTGCAAGCAAGGCTGGTAAGCACATGCGCAAAGGCAAGCTCCATATCACCACCACCGAGCGATACGAGGATGGCAAAATCTGCCACACCCAAATCTGGAATGTAACCGATGAAGAGCGCAAGCTGATGCTTTCCGAAATCGGCGATATTCTCTGGCAGACCGCAGGTCTCGCCCACGTGATGGGTGTAAGCCTCGAAGAAGTAGCCGAGGAGAACCTGGAAAAGCTCGCCTCCCGCAAGGAACGCCATGTGATAGCTGGTGAAGGCGACGAGCGGTAATCACTCCCCCTCTTCACTATCTCTAACGCTCATTATGATAAATAGAAAAAGTAAATAGCAATGGGAAATAAAAATAAAAAGCAGCACCAGATGGAGGCATTGGCAAGGCGGGATGCTAAAATCCGTCAGCTCCCTACCGTCTACACCTTCAACTTTAGGGATGTGCCTGCTGATGTATACGCCAAAAACCTGGAGACACTCTTCGCTGATCCGAAGTTTGCCGATGCCGTGCGCAACCGCAACGAACTGGTACGCGCTGCCAACCGCATACCGCAGGGCGCGCCTCAGATGATGCCCCTCATCAAGGCTATACAGGAGAAAGATAATAAACTGGCCAATGCCATCTATGCCCTGCTTGTACAGGTAAATCTGCACAGCGAAGTAACTTACGACTTCCTTAACTTCGGCCATCTGATACGTTACTACGTAGACTACAGCCGTCCGGGCATACAGGAGAAGGTAGACCAGCTGAATACCAATCTCGATAAGATAACGTTCCTCTTTGAAATGCTCGAAAATCTGCTTACCCAGGTGAAGGGCGATATGCTGGAAATCTTCAAAGGTGCCAGCGAGTTTCAGCAGTTTGACGGCGTGATGGCAAGCCTCCGTCAGTTGAGCGGTTTCTTCGATTTTGCCCGTAAGAAAGATGAGAAATCGAAAGATTACGCCCTCTACTATGAGTATGCCGACAGCATCAATGCCTATATGGATAAGCGGATGCAGACCTATTCGGCAAAATACCGCAAGCTGCATCCTACCCTTCCAGGTTTCACTCAGGAACAGATGGTAGATGCCATCAATCTCTTCTTCGGAGAGAAAGATAAGTTCAATGAGAGCTTCATCGCCAAGACGGAATCAGGTGGCTGCTATATCGACGGCATGAAACTCATCCCTAATCTCAACGAGGAGCAGACTGCCAAGCTCGATAAGCTGGTACCGCGCCCGAAGGAAGGCAACAGCATGCAGAAATACTTCCTCTACATCACCGATGCCATCATGCTAAATTACCATTTAAAGGTAAAAAAGTAAAAAAGTAAAAAGGTAAAAAATGCCAAATATCTATCTCCGTCTCCCCACCTCCCGCTGCCAGTTTTTCCGGCACCGCGACCCTAAGTTCACCCTGGCAAAGGATGAGCCGGTAGTGTTCAGCAACTACTCTCACGAGCATTTCATTATGCGCAACTCCCTCATCAATGCCACCGCCCGCAGCAACTGTATTGACCTCGGCTGTTTCTCGCAGCAGCAATGGTGCAATATGCTGTCTGGCAAGCACCCTGCAGGAGGCAAGGTAGTGATGCGCCGTGATGCCGGAAGCTGGCTCACCTTTCAGGAGGTGCAGCAGCTCAATGGCCGCCTTACCGACGGCAAGGGTTCACACGATGATTATCTCTGCATCCGCTTGCCGAGCGAGGTAGAAGTTGTCGATACCGTTTATCCGGTAAAGCCTACCTTTACACTGGATACGCACGGCATGAGGGCGCTGGCGGTCTCATTGAACAATGATTTCAAGCGAAGTCTGGTAGAATGGGCACTCTCCACCTTCGACTTCTGTACCTCCAAGGGTATGGTCATCGCCCGCTCCCATAACGCTATGCTGGAGCGTTATCTGATGCGCTACGGCATAGAAGTCAGCGAGGAAGAGAAAGACGTATTGCGACGCATCATCGGCAGGTGGTTCCGCACGGAGCATTGCTTCTTCAAGAGCTATTCCTGCGTGGATATGCAGTATAAAGATAGCCGCGATAAGCCTAACCGCATCGACGAAGTGCAGTGGCTATGATTTTACACTTTATATAATAGGTGTTAATTTATGTATAAACAAAAGTTAAATAATAGCTAAATCAAGGAAAAGTTATGAAATCATCTGATAGTTGCAGAGAGTTATTTCTGGATGGAATAACCGATGCTTATTTCTATGGAGTAAGAGATAGCTCTGTTCCTATTCCCTTCAGCATACCGATGCTATTGCAGATAAACGGCTGCCACTTTGCTGGCGAAGCACTCCATATTGCCACCAGCGAAGGCGACAATTATGTCATATCTGATAGCATCACGGCCAAAGAGACCTCTTCTGATGGAGGCAATGGTACCGTCTTCAAGTTCGAGATTACCGCAAATATCAGTGACGGAAAGGCGAATATACCCGAAATCATCAAAAAAGTGCACGGAAAGGACTATTATATAGTCTTGCGTAAGCAGGATGATTCGCTTTATCTGTGCCATACGATACCTGGTACCTTCAGTATCACTCCATCGGTGACCGTCCAGAATGATGCTGAGACCCGCAGCATCACGGCTACCTGCCAGGCGATGTCGGAGTTTATTCCGATAACGATTGCTTAATCAATCATATAATTTACAGTACTTAATTATCTTCTAGTTTTAGTAAACATATATTTCATAGTATCAAAAATTAAATTTATTTGCTTACCCTGCTGTCCGTGAGGATCGCAGGTTTTTTTGTTTTTTACCTTTTTACTTTTTTACCTTTTTACCTTTATTTTGTCCCTATATGCCCATATATTCCTATTACCTTTGCCGTCAGAAATATTGAAAGGTCTTCTTTTGCTAAATAAGGTAAGGAGATTTGTATTCAGGATAACGATAACATACATTTATTTTTAAAAATTTATTACCCACATGAAAGGTCTTTATGAAATTCTGACCGAGAAGAAGTGGATGGTGAACCCCGATTTTGTGCATGGCATTCGCAAATCGATTGAGCAGAACCTAAATACTCACAGAGAGTTTACCAAACCGGAAAGGACTTGTGGATTCGTCACTGCGGAGGATGCTGAAGGCAACACCTACTATCCGGAGGAATATCAGATTTCCGAGGATGGCAAACAGGTGAAGGGTAACTATCAGCTCGACTATCCGGAGGAGGATGAGCGGGCACAGAACTTCCCATTTGTTTCGGTTCTCACCGTAGATGGTCCTATCACCCGAAATGGCGGGTATTGCTCTTATGGTTCTATCGACCATCGCGATATGATGATGCGTGCAGCTGACCATCCGCTTTGCCGAGGTCATCTTTTTATCATTAATACTCCTGGCGGTTCAGCTTGGGCTAAAAACGATTATGCACTTGCTATCGATTATGCCCACTCCAAGGGTCAGAAGGTCATCGCCCTGGTAGATGGCATGTGTGCCAGTGCAGGTATGTATCTCGCTTCTCTTTGCGATGAGCGATATTACTTGAATCCGAAAGACCAGGTTGGTTGCATCGGCGTGATGGCAGCCTTCTATACTTTGGCTAATGGCTCAAAGGATAAATATACCGATGAGACTTATCACGAGGAGTACGATCCAGAGTCTTTCGACAAGAATAAGGCTTACCGTGACATCGCCAACAAGAATGACAACAAGGAGCTTATCAAAGAGCTTTCCGAGTTGGGCGTGGAGTTCAGAGCCGATGTAAAGAAAGCCTGTCCTAACGCTATCGAGGATGTTCATCTGAAAGGTAAGGTATTCAATGCTGAAGACGTGAAGGGAATCCTTATGGACGACCAGTCTACCTTTATGGGTTGCGTTCAGCGTTGCTTCGCTCTCTACAACGGCACAGCCGAGCCTATCAATCGAGAGGCTTCTATCCAAAAGCCAGAACCGGAAGAGAACGAGCTGGAGCAGGCATCTGCATCTATTGCACAAGAAAATCATCAACATACTATTCATCAAAAATCAATCAATATGGCAAATTTTCAAAAGATCAACGCCGCTTGCGGTATGCAGGATGGTCAGCAGATTGAGGTAAAGGAGGAAGGCGCATTCATGAATGCACCACTGCTCGATACCCTCGAAGCTCATCTTACATCGCAGGAGCAGGCTGTGGCTGCTGCCAAGCAGAAAGCCACCACAGCAGAGCAGAGTCTTGCTGACCTTCAGGCAAAGTACGACGCACTCGCTGAGACCATCGCCCAGAAGGACGAGGAGATTAAGAACCTAAAAGAGGCTAAGGCTAAGGCCGATGAGGACATCAAAGCCCTCAACGACGCAAAGGCAAAGGCTGATGAGGAGAAGGCAAAGGTAGATGAGGAGTTGAAGACTGCCCAGGCTTCGCTCGCTACTGCCCAGCAGACCATCGCCGACAAGGACGCTCAGATTGCTGAGTTGAACGAGAATCCAGGCGAGGAGCCAGCACAGGGTGCAGCACCTCAGAACAACGGTGAGGGTGCAAAGGTAGAAACCGCTAAGACCGGTTATCCAACCTGGAACCCAGCCGACCCAGTAGGTTCAAAGAAAGCTATCGAGGAGTACAAGAGAGAAAACGGTCTCCTCTAGTTTTTGAAATTTAAATCACATACATAAATAAGCAAAATTTGAATTTTAATTATGGCAGAACCAAACAACTTTATTGGTATCAGCGCCCTTAAAGAGGTCGCTAACCAGGTATTCAAGAGCGTTGTCCAGGGTCCATCTTACGCTAACCCTGAGGAGATGAAGCGTCTTGGCATCAAGACTATCAGCGGCATCCAGTATCAGCGCACTATTAATGTATTTATCCGTAAGGGTGGTACTACTCGCCGTAAGGATGTAAATCCTAACTTGAACAGTGAAATCGGTTTCCTCAAGGAACGTAAGTTGACAGCCAAGCTCGCTTGGTTCCACGGTACCGATAACATGGACCGCTATTGTGAGACAAACCTTGGTACAGACTCACATGGCGCTTATCCTCTTTCTACCGTAGCTATCGAAGCGGTATTGAAGACTTACGCCGACGACCTTTACAACAACCTCTGGTGGGGTGACATTGACAGAGACGTTCCTGGCGCTTCAAATCTGGAGAAGTCTATGGCTCTCTATGATGGCTTCCTTACCGGTATCAAGCACGATATTGAGGACGGTCTTATCAGCGAGGCTAACCACAACCTCATTCACTGCGAAGCTATCTCTGCACCAGCTGATGCAACAGACAGCTCTGCATACAAGATCTTCCGTGGTGTTTACATGAAACTGGACCCACGCATGCGTCGTCAGAAGATTCTCGCTTACATGACTCCTGAGACGGCTATCGCTATCTCTGATGCTTACGCACTCCAGTCATACGGCACTCATAAGCTCAATGTGGTAGATGGCGGTAACTACGTGATTCCTGAGCTTCCTAAGTGTACCATCGTTCCAGTTGAGGGCTTGGGTGTCGGTGATCGCATCCTCTTCTCTATCGAAAACAACCTTGTTTACGCAGTAGATTCTGAGGGTAACGACACTAAGGTTATGATTGGTGAAGGCAGTTCACGCGACCTGAGGGACATCACTATACAGGCACAAAGCATTCAGGGCTGTTATCTGGAAAATCCATTCTCTTGGGCCTTCTCGATGACAGACGGTGCCCTCGAAAGCGCAGAGTTCGTTTCAGGCGACTACACCGAGTCTAACATTACCGTTTCCCTTGCCAAGACCGTAGCTAGCGCAGAGGGAGAGATTGATGGTCATGTGAAGGTGAACGATGCTAACTACACTCAGCCAGTGGAGACAACTCCTAACGCTATTGTTACTCTTGAGGCAGTAGATGGTACCAACTACATCTTCGACCACTGGAGCACCGGTAGCAAGGTGAAGAAGATCCAGTTCGCTGCAACGGGCATGAGCCAGGGCTTCATCGCCTTCTTCAGGAAGAAGGTTTAGCCCTCTCCTGCTCCCGTCCCCAGCGATTCCATCGCTGGTCCAACAGGCAGAAAACGTATTCCCTCTATAAATCCTCGGCGGCGGTCGCCTGACCTGGCGGAATATGGCTTCCGCCGCCATTTCGTTTAATCATCAAAAAAGATACAATTATGGCAGAAACAGTAACATGCCCAGAGATCAAGGATCTGCTTTCCGAGAACGATTGCTTGGAAAACTTCGGCGGTCTTGGCGTAAACGTATATATCTTTATCAAGAGTGATCTTGCTGCCCCTCTCTCACCAGAGGCAGGTAAGAACACCTATGCAGCGCTGACTCCTGCGTCCTTCAAGAGTGGTAAGGGTCTCTACAAGTTTGAGTGCCAGGATGGCGGTCAGGGTCACACCTGGGAGAACCTCGGTTTCAAGAAGGGTTTCAAGCAGACCTTGGACTACGTTCTTGAGAGCGTAAACGCCAACACTGCTTTTGTGGGTCGTGGTCTCAATAACCTCAAGTGTGGTTACATCATTGAGGATGGTGATAAATCTATCATCGTTTATGACAAGCAGCACGACTTCAAGTACGACTCCGGTAATATTAAGGGAGACACGGGCAAAAAACCTGAGGATGAACGTACAGTGACACTGAGCGGTTCCCTCAGTCCGACCATGTATGGCCGCTATGAGATTGCCGCACCAGAAAGTGGCTGGGATTCTCTCCTTAACGGTGCAGGCACATCGGGGGGAGCGTAAGCGGAACTGAAAAGAGCGATACCAGTTCCGCTTCACGGCAGTCATCTAATCGGAGCAAGCAGGCAACATCTATCAATGATGAAACCTCTGCGCCCGGCGAAAACGATGAATAATCGCTCCCCTATCCAATGAGTTTCATTGGCAATTTACTCTATAAATCAAAGCCTCGGTATTGAGCCTTAGTAAGATAAGGCAAGATACCGGGGCTTTTCTGTTTACTTCATTCCTATTACCTTTGCATACGATTCCGATATTGGAAGAATTTAAACACAAAAAACTATGCAGGTAAAAACAAATGATGGCAACTATGATGTTGCCAGCAAGGGATTGGGTAATACCGCCCTTGGACTTGGTATCGCAGGTTTGGCTACCAGTTTGCTGGGTGGCGGCGCATCCTTGTTTAACCTCGGTAGAGGCAACAATGGCATGGCAGCCAATCCAGGTGACTCGGATTCACGCTTCGTAACCAAGGGTGAGACCAACCTTATGCAGGAGAACTCTACATTGAAGACGGAACTGGCTATCCAGAAGAGCGAGAACTATGCCGACAAGAAGATGGTAGAGACAACTCAGTATCTCGACGGTAAGCTTCGCCAGCTCGCAAACAAAGTAGATGCCAACAAGGATGCACAGCAGGCGGTCAACGCAGAGCAGATGGCATACAATGCCGCTGCCAACGCCAATATCGACGTGCAGAAATCGCAGGTAGCTTCACTTTTCACGAACGTTACCACATCTCTTGGCAGCGTGAAAAACCGTCTTGTCAAGGTAGCCTGTTGCTCCTGTAGCAAGACTTTCGTGTGCGATGCTCCTTTAACACTCGCCATCGCATGACTATCCACCAACAAAAGGAAAGGTAAGAAACGATGAAGTATATTCAGTTGATAGATCAAGCCCGCGCTCACGGCGTGGCTACCGAGAAGAAGATGATGGAGTCGATTGAGCAGTTGAGCTGCGACCTCGCCTCCTTAGAGGAAACAAATCCGGAATTGTACTGGTGCATTCTCCGTCACCAGCACGCAGTGTTCTATGACCGTCATTACAGCGAGAAAATGGCCAACCATGATGTCTGCCATCTTGTGTATAGCAAGAAAGGTGAGAATGGCGAATTGATAGGAAGCGGCGCACACTGGACCAAATCGCAGATAGCGAATGCTACCAAGGGCATGAAGTTCCATGATAAGGTGAACGATTGGGATAAGTATGTTGCCTTCAATGCCATGTATGCTGACCTGTGCAGCGATATGACAGAAGATGAAATCATCAAGGCAGCTTATCTCTTCTATTTCCAGGATGCAGACTGGCAACCCGAAGAAGACGATTGTACTAAAATATGGGACTATATGTCCGCTCACGCTACGATGTAGTTTGTTTTGAACTAGGTAATCTGGATTTCGCACTAGCGAGTGCAAGTTTTTAAAGTAAAAAGATTGGGATAACATTTTTGAAGCCTCTTTGCGACTGTGAAAGTCGCAGGGAGGCTTTCTTTGTCCCATCGAATAAAATAGAAACCCCTATCTTTGCCCTCAGAAGAAATAAAAACGATAAAACAGAAAAGATATGGCAAAGATTCAACCTCTTGCAGATTTCATTCTCTCCTTTGAAGGAGGTTACGTAAACCACCCCAACGACAAGGGCGGCCCTACCAACATGGGCGTAACGCTGAAAACCTGGCAGACCCAAGGTTACGACAAGAACCATGATGGCCGCATCGACGCAAAAGATGTGAAGCTTATCACAAAAGCCGATGCCGTCTCCATCCTTCGCCGCTGTTACTGGAACCGCTGGAAAGCCGATGGCATCAAAGACCAGAGCATCGCCAACATCCTCGTAGATTGGGTATGGAGCAGTGGCACACCAGGCATCACCCTCGTACAGGCAATGCTAGGCGTAACCGCCGATGGCATCGTAGGCAAGCAGACCCTCGCTGCCCTCAACGCCCAGAACCCTAGTCAGTTCTTCGCCCGCATCAAGGTACGCCGCAAGCAATACATCTCCGGCATCATCGCCAAACACCCTAGTCAGAAGGTATTTGAGAAAGGCTGGCTCCGTAGATTAGAAGCCATCAATTACGGCTCCCTCATCGCCAATGGCGGCAAGAAAATCATATTTTAAAGGTAAATTGAGTGTTGAATGTTGAGTGTTGAATGTTGAATTAGGAATACGCCATCGAGTCCGTGAGGCAATTCAACATTCAACACTCAACAATCAACACTAAAAAAAATGATTATGCAAGAACAGATAAACCTCACCATCCCCCGCAGCTGGAACCAATGCACCCCTACCCAGCTGGAGCAGATTGCCCTCATCATGCAGGAGCAGATAGCCAAGGCAGACCGCTATCACCCCTTCGATATGCAGAAGGTGAAGATAGCCGTTTTCTTCCTTTTTGCCGGAATAGGCATCAATGCCTATCCCGACCCTCGCATGCCTATCAATGAGCAGCACTACCTGGTAAGCATAGAGCCGCAGAAGAAGAGCCTTCTGAAGAAGCTCCTCTCCCTCTGCGCCCCCGTTCCCAGCGATTCTATCGCTGGTCCGCAGTCCGGCAGCCCCTTCCCCCTCTATCTTTGGCAGCTCAACTATTGGCTCTCTCCGAAAGCCAAGACCAAGGATAAAACCTCCCCTGAGTATATCGCTCAGGGCGCAGGTCTTCTCGACTGGATGGATGCAGATAGCGGCAATTTCCTCACCCGCTTCCCCTATCCGATTATCGTGCAGAAAGCCAAGTGGTATCGTCGTGCAAAAGCCTTCCGTGGTCCGAGTACAGACCTCGATGGCTTCTCCTGGCAGCAATACCGTTTTGCCAGTGATATGATGCAGACTTACACCAAGTTAAGCAATAACCTGGTCAAGATGAAGCAGATGGATAAGTTCACCGAGGAGCAACTCCAGACGCAAGCTCAGAGCGTAGCCAGCGCCAGAAACATGTTCCTTGCCACCATCTTCAACACCACCACCCAGTACGTCGATCCGACAACAGTCATCACGAAATACGATTTTCATTACGAGTCAAAGCAGTTCACCGAGAACGCAAATTATTTCGTCAATTACCCAGAGGCAAACTGGCAGGTCATCCTCTTCTGGTGGACGGGCATCATGCACACCCTAGCTCATCGCTACCCTCACGTTTTCAAGGTGCAGAAGGTAGATAATAAAAAGCCACAAACTCCGATGGAAATCTACACCGCCACCACCGCCACCATGCAGAAGTATGCCGGCCTAACAGAAGATCAGGTCAATACCCAGTCCTACTCCCTAGTTCTAGAACACCTCGAAAGGTTGTCGAAAGAGAATGAGGAAATGGAAAAAATGAGGAGAGGAAAATGATGAAGTTAGATTACCATTTCACGAATGTGGGGGGGGTAAATCCGCAGGATTCTCCATTATTCGGTAAATCGGTATTATGGAATTATAGCCGATGTTTGCGAGCTGAAAAGTTTGATACAGGTATATTAATAGAGTATGAATAACCATCGTTTTTACCAATATCCACGAGGCGAGAATAAGGGCGGTATTCTAGATACGGATCTTTGCCCCACCATTACCATCAATGCGTGGGAGCAGAATGTTTTTCTGATAAAGAAATATGAGTAATAACACCCAACCTCAATACAAGCGAGGAACGATTATCAAGAACGGAAAGAGATATGGCTTTTATCCCGATGGTTCTCTCTATCGGATATACTCCACCTCCGACCGTCCGTTTCTTGAAATCGTGGATATAGAAGGAGAAACCTTCCTGCGCATCCGTCAGGCTACAGAGCAAGGCTATACCGATTGCCCTGCACCCGGTGCAGCCGATTTGAACTACCCTACCTCTGCCCTAAGACGCAGCCGCACAGTTGGGGGTGGTAAAATGGTGAATGCACTCACGGCAGCCAGCAGCAATCCGTTTGTATTCGTAGAATTATAACCCGTAGCAACAATACGCCATGAAGGGGCAGAAGCTTTAAAATAAACGATTTATAGAGCAAAAACAAGATGATAACAAAATTCAATTTCAAGGATAAGACCATTAAGTCTTATGCCATCAGAAAGCTGACACCTTTCGAGTGTTTCAGACTGATGGGTGTGCGCGATGACGTGATCCGCACCATGCAGAGTACCAATACCCAGGCAGCCGAACGCATCGCCAACTACAAGGGCAAGGGCAAACCCGAAGATATGGCAGTATCAGCCAGTCAGCAATACAAGCAGGCAGGTAACTCCATCGTGGTAGACGTGCTTACAGCCGTCTATCAGCAACTCTGGTACCCGAAAGAAAGAAAGCCCGAGGCACAGACCTCATTCTTTGCCGATTTCTTCCCAGAAGACCAACTCCCTACCTATCCGGTAGATAAGAACGATGGTGAGAAACTCATCCTCACCACCTTCTCCGGTTACGACTCGCAGCTCATGGCAGCCGATGTACTCGCCCAGCAGCACCCTGATTTCCGCTGGACGTGCGTAGGCTGGAGCGATATAGATAAGTATGCCTGTCAGATGCACAACCTCATCTTTCCGCAGTTTGCTGACAAAGCCCTGGGCGATATAACCAAAATCGACTGGCAACAGGTAAAGAATAATGTGGGGGGGGCAAGAAATCGACCTCTTCACCTATTCCTCACCTTGTCAGGATATATCGCAAGCCGGCAAGCAGATGGGTTTGAAGGAAGGTTCCGACACCCGCTCGGCATTATTGTGGCGAGTAGCCGATGCCGTGGAGGTATTGCGCCCGAAGTATCTGCTCCAGGAAAATGTGGCAGCCCTGGTAAGCGAGAAGTTTATGCCCGATTTTCAGAAGTGGCTTGATAAGCTCTCATCTCTCGGTTACGTAAGCCGATGGGCAAGACTCAATGCCAAAGACTATGGTGTTCCGCAGAACCGCGACCGAGTTTTCTGCCTCTCGATGAGAAAAGATGTAGCCTTCGATTACCAGTTCCCCGACCCTATTCCGCTGAAGAGAAAGCTGGAAGATGTGTTGCAGGAAGAAGTAGATACAAGGTTTTTTCTGAAAGATGAAGCCGTCAGCAAGTTCCTTCAGGCAAACGATAAAGACACCTGCGTCTTCCATCAGTTCGAGATAGAGCCGAGTCACGAGAATGCCATGGCATTGAAAGCCATCCTCACTCTTTATATAGAAGAGGCGCATCTTTGGTATTGCACTCCAAAAGAACTGCAGGGGAAGATTTCTTCCGCTAACGAAGACATCATCATGCCGCTGTTCAATGACTGGAAAGAGAACGGCAAGTTCCAAAATCCAAAGTTAGATAATTTGTATCATCAGTTTTTGGAGAAGAAATGATTTGTAATCGTCCTATTATCCTCGGTTCTTATAGTCCATCCCAAAATGGCATTATCGTGCATCCGAAAGGTATTGCCCTATGCCTTTGTGGGGGTGGCAAAGGGCATGATGTTGATAAACCGAAAATATTATTAGAGTATGAATAAGGTTATAATAGATAAAGGTAGCATTCCTTCTCTCGAAGAGGAGGAGGATCCTAATGATATGCCACCCCTTGTATTAATAGAATATGATTAAGATATTAGCTATTCACGAGGCAAGAACAGAGCACGCCAAGGAAGTACGCAAGCAGACTGGCACCAATGATTATCGTGATAAAGCCATCTTCTTCCGTGACAGCTTCCTGATGCAGTGCATCGGTACCTCCCACACGAAGGATAATCTCCTTGCCTTCAGTTATGAATAAAATATGATTAAGCAAGCCATCATTACCCACTATCGCACCGAGGAAGCGAAGGCATATCGCAAGATACACGGCGACAGAGGCGGTTGCCGTTATCAGGATAAGTATCATCGCCCAAGCCCCTACCCCTGGAGTAACTGCATTTCCACCGTAACAAAAGATAATCTTTTATGGCAACAATACGAATAAGAACCTGCGCAAGCAGAGGCAGAGCCGATGGAGATTGGTATTCCAACCCTCACACCCAAAGGTTAGAAATCGAGGGTGGTATCAGTAATGCCATCTCTTCCGTCGCAAAGGATTTTATGATCATTATTTATTATGAGTAAAAAGAGGAGTCTCCGTTCCCAGCGATTCCATCGCTGGTCCCCTCCCCTCTTTGTCCCCACCAAAAACATAAAAAGCCCTAATTTTACACTCGGAAAAGGAGAGAAAGCGGGCGCGCGTATATCGCCGCCCTTCTCTCTTCAATCATATTCAGGATAACAAATAAAAAGAAACGCAAAAATGGCAAGCAAAAACAGAAACAAAGTAACCACCCTGCAGCAGCTCCAAAATCGTAGTGAGGAACTGAAAGATGCAGGCTATGTAGCTGTTCGCCCGGATGCCTTTACGCCGCTTAAGAATGGTGGCGGTAAAGTCTTCTCCTGGAACGACTACGTTCACAGCATGCTCCTGACCACAGCCGGTATGTCGGCAAGCGGTGGCGACGCAAGCGGTTCTGCAGCACGACAGCAGGTTTCCACTATCTTTGCATCGTCTGGCGGCGAGAACATGGGTAAACCGAAGGACGTAGGTACCGAAGGCTTAGGCTTCATGGAATGGGGGATGGCAAACCGGCTACCAAACCTTATCTGGATGCTCTCCCGCATGTCGCCTTTTACGGCAGCCGGAGTTGATTACATCAAGAAGATACTGGTAGGTCGTGGTCCCTCACCAAAGTATCACTATACCCAGTATGTAGGCGGTAACATCACGGAGAAGTATATCCCCTACGAGAGTGCAGGCGTTCTGCTCCGAGGTCAGATAGCCGACCTGAAAGCCCAGGAAGAGGCAGCCGCCGAAGCCAAGCGCCAGAACGAGCAGCAGAGCCAGCAGCAGTCATCTCAGCAAGAGGAGCCTCCGTTCCCTGCGATTTCATCGCAGGTCTTATCCTCCGATGAAGAGGATAGTGAGGAAATGAAATCTCTGAAAGAAGCACTTCACAAATGGGAAGAAACCAATGCCCAGCTTCGTGATTTCATAGAGAACAACGACCTTATGCAGACCTTCCTCGATTTGGCAGGAGATATGGCTCTGATGTCACAATGCTTTGTAGAACTCCAGCTCAATCAGCGTTCCCTCGACGAGAACGGCAAGGCTGTTCCTACTGCCCAGTGGACCCCGAAGGTGATCGGTCTGAAGCATCGCAGCATCTTCACTACCCGACTGGAGCGTATGGACGAGAACTACCGAATAAACTATGCCTACGTCAGCAACCAATGGCTCGACCCAACCCAATACGTCGGTGTACAGAAAGAGGAAGACCGCAAGATAGCCGCTATCCCCTATCTCCCTACTACATCAGCCGTAAAGGATTTGCAGCGCAATATCCGTGAGGCACGTCAGAAGAACGTAAGCCGCAAGAAACGCCCTACCCGCTTCATCATGTCACCAAGAGATTTCGGCGGTCCATACTATGCCGATGCCCTCTGGCACTCCATCTTTGCCGGCAGCATCTTTGAATATGCCTTCACCATCGTAGATGACCGCCTCACCCGAAAGCGCAACAGCAACATCATCGGTCGTGTCATCTATATCCACCAGGACTATATCAGCAGGCTCTATCAGCAGCAGGGCGAGAAGAAAAAGAAAACCCAGGGTGAGATTCAGAACGAAATCTTTACCTCTATCAATACCTGGCTCTCTAACCCCGATAACGCAGGTCAGGCGCTCATCTCCTCTGCCTTCACGGGTAGCGACGGAAAGGAGCACAAGGCTTGGGAAATCGTGGAAATCGAAACCAAGGCAAATGATCAGGCGAATGCCGATAAGACCGAGTTGCAGGAAATAAGCAGCATCATCTTCTTTGCCATGGGTCTTGATGCAAAGCTCATCGGTAATACCCCTGGCGATACGGCATCCTCCGGCGGTACCGACCTGAGAGAGCGTTTCCTGGTTAAGCAAATCCAGTTTGCCCCCTTGCAGCAGTTGATGATACGCCCGCTTGAAGTCTTGAGCCGCTTCAACGATTGGGATGAGCACCTGGTATGGCAGATAGATAGGGAGGTTTTAACTACCCTCGATAACTCGAAGACCGGAGTGGCGAAACAAGAAGCCTCTTAAAGGTAAAAAAGTAAAAAGGTAAAAAGAACCTTAATCCCTTTGCGCCTCCGTTCCCAGCGATTCTATCGCTGGTCCGCATTTAATAACGTAAAAGCAAAAAGATATGATACTCTTTACGAATCAAGAACTCAGGCTCCATCTCCCCAGCAATGCCGTGGACGAGGTAGCCAACCTGCAGGGTATGCTCGACAACAGCGAGAAGGACTTCTTGAAGCCTCGCTTAGGAGCATCCCTATACGACCGTCTCTGCAAGCAATATGCGAGCATAGAACCTTTAATTTTCTGCGAAGCTGTTGGTGATGGTACCTACGTCAACGACCCATGGAATGAGCTTCTGCTTTATGCACAGCGCATGATTGTGAATGATGCGATGGCGCAGAACATCGAGAAGCAAGCCCTTTCTGTGAATGGATCCGGTATCAACGTAGCCTCCAGCAACGACTATGCCGTAGCCACCGACAAGCAGATTGCTCAAGGCAAGGAAAGCTACCGCCAGTCGGCTATGACCTCGCTCAATAACCTGCTTTCCCTCTTGGAGGGATGGGCAAAGGAAGTGAACACTCCTATGCCTATCGATACAGCGGGCGATGGTGCAGAAGGCAGCACCCCTTCAGATGGCAGTAACCAGGGTTCCTCATCTGAAGGAACAGATGAAGGAACCGATAGCGGCAAAGATGATGCAGCCGAAACCGAGAAGAAGCAGCATGAGGCGATAGAGGAAATCGTAACCCTCTGGCAGGAAAGTAAGTACTACTACTACCATCGTGATTTGCTTTTCCCTACCTGCGAGTCTTTGCAGCCGTATCTCGATATTTACGGCAACAGAGATAAGTTCGTCCGTCTCATCCCTGATATGCTTTTCATTCAGAGCGAATATCTGGAAGAAGCATTTGGCGAAGACTTCATTCCTCGTCTTCTGCAAGCCGATGAGAACGATAAGATGCTGAAGAAGGCACGCCAGCTTGTAGCCGCCTATCTCAAGGAGCGTACATCAGTTATCAACTTCGATAAGTTGACCCGCTCCACAGCGCACAATGATGCCATCACCGTAAGGGAAAGCATTCATCGGTTACTGAAGAAAGAGGAAGCCGAGAAGCAAGCCAAACTCGATGCAGCCAAAGCTGAGAGTGCTGCAGAAGGCAGTTCCTCATCATTTGCGACGAGTAACGCCTCCAGCGCTTCATCATCGGATAATAAAGGTGGCAGCGAAGGCTACGATAACAATCAGGAAGGTTCACGCATTTTCGTCACCCCAATCTTATGTTAAACATTAAAAAATAAGGTTTTATGGAATTACAAGAAATCATCAGTATCTTGAAGCCAGCTATCGGCGCAAGAATGATTACCCAGGAACAGAAGGATGCCTATGAGCAGGGATTGTCTCTACTGGAAGGTGCAAGTAACGCACGCTCATTTATTGAGGACTCACGTAAGTTTAAAGATTATCATCGCCGTACCCGACAGATGATAGCCTATCTCAACAGCTACAGCAACTCTCAAGCCAATGCTACATCATCTGCTACCGACAAGCGGCGTGTTGGCAGACCAACCAAAGAGGAACAGGCAGCCTATGCCGAACTTCAGAAAAAGAAAGCCCTGGAAGAGGCGAAGCAGTCTCTTTTCCCTAGCCTGAAACCGGACACCACTTTGCAGCCGCTCACCTACAACGGCATCGTAGCCAACCCAAACGGCGAAAGTATCGCTGCCACCATGCCAAACCTGATGCAGTTGCGTCCGTTCCTCTCTACCGCTCTTCAGGAGCAGGTGAACACCGTGCGTGACCTCCGTAGCGAGATGGCAAGCAAGGCAGAGCAGGCTAAGACCATGGCAGAAGCCAATGAGAAAGCCATCTCACAAGGCAAGAGCGCCATCTATACCGAGGATGAGATTGCCGCTCTCGCCACAAGAGCCGTAGAAATCGAAAGCGATATTCTTCCGGAAATCTTCCAGGCAGTAGATAGAGAGATGGGTGAGTGTTACCTGCGACTGAGCGAGAAGACAGGTGATCCTGAATACATCGCCTATGCAAAGAAAGCATTTACTATCGACCCTCAGACCCTCCGCACCCAGTTCAAGCCATTCTATGAGAAGGCGCAGTCTCGTGACCCTCATTTTGCCGAGCAGGTAGCCGAGAAGATAGCCAACGACCGTCCGGAAGTAAAGGCAGCCCGTGATGCAGCAGCCAAGCACAAGGCAGAAGCCGATGCCCGCATCAAGTATATTCTTCGGAAGGATAAGCCATCTACCCAGACGAGAGTGAAAGGCATCAAGGAGCGCATAGACCAACTTCGCCAGGATTACTCTGACATCGTGACCGAAGAGGAGCTGAAAGGCTATGAAGCTATTCTCACCAAAACTATAGAAGAAGCCAAAGAGGATCCCGAAGCATAATCCCCCTCTCGCCCCCGTTCCCAGCGATTCCATCGCTGGGTTCTTTTTTTATGTCCCCCATAATAAGAAAAAACCCCCTATCTTTGCCATATAAATAAAAAGAAAAAAGCAATGGCAAAGAATAAAGAAACCCCAGAACAGCGCACGCAGCGCTTTAAAACCCTTTGCGTCAATATCCTCGCCCAGAGCGGCAACTGCCAGGAATCCCAGCATGCCTTCAAAAGCACGCAGAGCATTCCGGATATGTGCGAGGCGTGGCGCAAGTACTGGCATGGCTTAATCACCGAGGTACCGCAGCAGGTAATCGATGCCTTCAAAGCCGTATATCCAGAGTTCAAGGCAGATATAAACCAGGGTGGCATCTTCTATAACGAGGATTCGCCTACCGGTACCGTCCTCGTAGGCGATACAGACGAGGAAATCCACCTCTACTCTTCCCGAAAGATATACGTCTTAGGCAAGGCGCACGTCATTCTCCATAATGCCGCTACCGCCCTGGTAATGAATGAAGGCTGCAAGGTAGAACTCCTGGATGGTAGCAAGGCAACCATCAAGGCAGGTTACGGCATCGCCCGAAACTATGCTCACCTGGTAACTTGCAACGAGGCAGAGAGCTACGACCAGAGCGTTGTCTTTATTACGGATGGTACTCTTCACGATCATGGGCATCAGAAAATCAATGCCTTTGGCACGGCAACCATCGATACCTTCACCAATCGCCTCATAGATTTGTACGATAACGCAAAAATAGAAATCAGAAAATGAACTCACATCTTACTATATTGATAAACGACAAGCCGGTAGCGCTCCCCGATGATTTCTCTATAGATATAGAGGATCAGAACCCTGTGTTCAACGATACGGAAATGTTCTCCTATCCTTTCTCTATTCCTCTCGACGGCAACCGCTGGTTGGTAAAGAATATAGAAGACGTGCATGCAGCGGTAAAAGCCGTAAACATGGAGCACCTGCCTACCCGCATTCATGCCGATGGATTGCCATTCCGCAGCGGTACCTTGGTCATGCAGGACGATGAGGAAATAACCAATTCACTCAGCATGAACATCGATGCCAGCACGCAGAGTTTCAGCGAGCTAATCAGCGATCTGCAATGCCGTGATATTCCTGTAAAGGACCAAATTATCATCGGAGAGAAAATCGGTAACGTGAGGGTGGATATAGAGAGCGACCCTGTGGTAAAGGTAAATGTTTTTGTTACCGGAGGTAAGCATAAGGATGACAAGACGGAAACCCATGAAATCAGAGCCCAACATGTAAGCGTAAGCAAGGTTCTCGAACCGCAGGCACTCGGTTTCTCTTATCCTGCAAATTGCGTGGAATGGACTACTACCGATACCCGGCACAAAAAAGGAGATGCTAAGATTATGTCAGAGCGTTCCTATCCCCAGAACCATATTGTAAATGAACCTGTCATCGCTAGTAACGGAAACTACATCAATACCGCAGCAGCCTATGGTGAAACCGATGGCGCAGGTAGAGCCGCATCTTATTGCAACGCACGTATTTGCTATAAACATCATGGTTTAGACGAAGAAGGGAAAAAAACTGATAGCGGCATTATCAGTATGAAGGATTGTACCTGGACGAATGAAGACCTTTATCCTTATTGGGTATTGGATGCCAAACGTCCGCAGTCGGGTATCTGCTTCTATGTGCTCTATTTCCTAGATTGCCTCTTTGCTTACTTAGGTGTAACTTTCGACAAGAAGGCATTGATGGAGATAGAGGATTTGAAGCACCTCTGTTTCTTCACGACCGTATGCAGCTACGATACTATTCAGCACCCTCATCATGGTACTTATTACAGCGAAACCGATGCCGAAGTCATCGCCAAGAAGAAGAAAGCTGGCGAAATCAAGACGGGTTATTTCCAAAGCCAGGAGCATATCAATTCATGGCTCGAAAGCCGTGGTTGCGGTGGAAAGATTAATATCGTGAAAGCCGAGGATAAGGACGTGCAGGAATTGACTCTTCGCACACCAGAAGGTACAACCGAGCATGTACAGGTAGGTGAAGTACGCGATGATGGCGGCAAGGTAACCGGTATCAGCATCGAAGCTAAAATCAGCAAGTTCAATGTTCAGGCAAACGTGCTTAATATGGTAGCCAACAGCGGCAATTTCCCTGATGAGAGTGTAAGCACTGTTATCTCTTCTCTTGAAAGCGCCTTCGGTATTAAGTTCTCGTACGATTATGAGCAGAAGAAGGTGACAGCTTATCTTACCCGTGATGTACTGCGAAAGAGTGGCGATAAGGCAAGAACATTTCATGCCAATATTCATTCAATGACTCCGATGACAGAGAAAATTACAGGTGTGCGTATGCGCTATTCTGCAGAGAGTGATGCAAAAGATCAGCGTCAGAATATACTCGATAGCAGCAGAAACAAGAACATGGGTTATTCTACCGATTACGACTACATCGATTATCCTGCGCCTGATAGTGGCGATAACTCCACCGTCTATAATCTCGACTACATCGATTTCTTCCATAATCTGAGTAGTGGAGATAAGCATTGTTATATCGACCGCAAGACGGGCAATGCTTACCGAGTAAAGGTAAATGGCGATGCAACCACTACAGCCGACTTGAAACCGGTACTCTTTGAGGTAGGTCAGTTTAAGGGTGTAGAATATGGAGATTGCAGCGATGAGAACGAAGATTTCATTCACGATATTTCGGTAGATTTTACTCCTGTTCCGTTTTGTGACGTGAACTATTTCAAAGAGATAGAAGCTGCTTATGGCTCTCACGAGGCAATCGACTCCTACAACGGCAAGAAATATGGTGTAACTATCGCTGACGGTCAGCCTATCCTCTGTGCTTATGTAGATGAGGATATGGAGCATGAGTTTGTGGAGCAGATTATCAATCAGACTATCTCTACTGCTTTCTGTGATTTCTACATGCAGCAGACACTATCACTCGTAGAAAGCTACGACCCGTCGAGCACCGATGATGGCAACTCTCCGTTGCAAGATGATTCACGCTGGAGATATGCGGTTGCTTTGATGCGAGGTGGTGGTAGCGATGCTACCCGTCAGTCTTACGATTATAATTACGACCACTTCGGAACGTCCAAATGGCGTACCGTATCTGGTAAGTATGCCCTGGCATGCGATTCACTGGATATGATGGGTAATGAATTTGACTATAATGGTATTCAGGAAGGAACGGGCGAAGGTGAAAAATTCTCACTCAAGATACGTGCTTTCAAGGAACCATCGTGGTTAAGTGATCCGAAGTATCAAAATGTAGTACTTTGTGATAAAGATGAGGTAGATAAAAATGGTAAGGTGGTTAAGAAGGTCCGTTCCCGCGGCTTATTTGATACCTTCATCATTCCCTACGCCTATTTCCTCTTAAACAGAAAGAAGTTTATGGTAAGATGCACCACCACCGTAGCGCAAGTGGCCGATATACCGAACCACTGGCAGGAATGGTGGAACATAGGCGGCATGAAATGCCTTATCGACAAGGTGAATACCACCATCGATGCCAAGACGGGCATGGGCGAGGTTGAGTTAACGGTATATGCTTTATAAAGGTAAAAAAGTAAAAAGGTAAAATATGTTTTATAACATAAAAATGAAATAAAAATGGATAAAAAGATATTGATTACCGGAACCGGTATTATTTCTGCCATGGGTAGAAATACAAGAGAAGTTGCCATGAACCTCTACAAGGGCAAATGCGGATTGCATCACGATGAAGACCGCTGGGCCTATATCTCTGATTTATGCGGCAAAGTTCCTAGCTGGAAAGAAGATTATCTGAGCATACTCACCCATGCGCAATACAAATGTATGCCTGCACATGGTTTTTTTGTGCTCGATGCCGTATTTGAAGCACTGAAGAAAGCAAAGGTCAGTAAGGAGTTTCTTGAAAACCATAATGTTTCACTTATCGTAAGCAACGACTCTGAATGTTATGAGAGTGCAGACTTGGTAAAGCATGTAAAATCTGATGCCGACAACCGGCAACTTCCGGTAACAACCCTCTTTAACACGCTCAATTCTGCTATCAGCATGAACCTGGCATCCATCCTTCATATTCATGGTTTATCGCTTACCGTAAGCGCAGCCTGTGCAGGAGGTGGCCATGCCATCGGCTTGGCTAAGATGTTGCTCGATAGCAAGCAGACAGAAATGGTAATCGTGATTGGCGCGCAGGAATGCGCATCTCGATATTGTATGGAGGCTTTCGATGCCCTCGGTGTCTTCTCACCCGATAACGTGCAGCCGTTTGGTAAAGGAAGAAACGGATTGGCACCATCAGGTGGTGCAGCCTGCATCATCCTCGAACCATCGGATAGTCTTCGATTGAAAGAAGAGAAGGTGCTTTCCTTCGCTTCTCTTTCCGGTTATGGTTTCTCTTCTAACGGAAAGGCTATCACTACCCCTGATAGCTATCAGGAAGAAGTATCTATGCTGAAAGCTATCGAGAACGCAGGTTTGGACGAAGGTATGATAGACGTAGTACTTGCTCATGCTACGGGTACACCGATGGGCGATGAAGCCGAGGCGAAGGCAATAGAGAGAATTTTCCCTATCTGTCCGAACGTAGTAGCTACAAAAGGTATGACGGGTCACGAGTGTTGGATGGCAGGTGTATCGCAAGCCGTGCAAGCCGTAGCGATGTTTGCTTATGGCCGTCTGTTCCATGCAGCCACCACCGAGGAGAATGCTTTCCCTCATCTTAACCTGGTAATGCGCCCTAAGTGGTACTCCCCTCACCATATTCTCTGTAATGCCTTCGGCTTCGGTGGCACCAACTCATCATTTATTATTTCAAAAGCTTTTTAAAGGTAAAAGGGTAAAAAGGTAAAAAGGTAAAAAAAATAGTATGAAAAAAGAAGAAATAACATCTCGCATTATCACTATCGTGAACAGCGTGAAAACTGAATGGGTAAAACACGAAGTTACCCCTGCCTCTAATATCAGAGACGAGGTAGAATTGGAGTCTATTGATTTCCTCGATATGATTCAGCAGGTGGAAATGATGTTCCACATCAAGATTACTCCGGAAGAGGCGAAAGATTGCAAGCTCGTTTCTGATGTAGTCAATCTTGTGATTTTAAAAGTAAAAAAGTAAAAAGGTAAAAAGGTAAAAAAAATAGTAAAAGGCAAAAGAGCGGTTAAGGTTCTTTTTACCTTTTTACTCTTTTACCTTTTTACCCTTAAAAAAAGAATAACTATGGCACTGAAAATCAATCTCACATCGGGTTCGGTCTTTGCCGGAAACCCGATAACCTTTACCATCACCCCTTCCGTGGCTACAAAACCATCCTTCCATCGGGTCATCGTGGAAGTGCATTTTGATAATGGTACGGGCAGTTACGAAACCAATAAGCTCACCATCCCTGTTACCACCGAGGGAAGAGATGTTTCGCTCGATATATCCTCTGCTCTCCGCATTACGCTGGATAGCTACAAGTATACTGCTACCCCATCTACCTATCCTGTAGTAAGCTGGTATATCAAAGCCTACGATGAGTATATGGATAACAACGGCGAGGTCCATACCGGTGTAGGCGAAGTCTATTATCCTGCCGATGGCTCGAAGAATGGAGGAAGTACTAACCTCCGCTGCATAGCCGGAGCCTTCAGCGATATAGAACGATTGAAATCGGGCGTAACGAAGGCTGTCACCCTTCTCTCCTGCAAGCCGACTGATACCCACGAAATAGCCGTCGTAGGTGAGAGCTTTGTTTATCCTGTCTCCTATAGCGCAGGGCAGAACTTAGCTACCAGCAGCTCACTGACCGCCCCTGTATCTAGGGAGCAGGAAATTACGAAAGAGGGTGCGCAGAGCATTCATGGGCACCCTATCTATGCCCTGCCTTCCTCTGAAGCTGAAGACCGTACCACCTTCCGTTTCATTAACCGCTTCGGTTGCCTGGAGAGTATCAGTGTTCCGAAATCCTATTCTCAGAAGATGAGTGTCGAGAGCACGCAATATACGAAAGCTATTCAGGAAACCTTCAATGAGTTCTCCCGTTCGGCTATTCATAAGCAGAATGATCGTGAAAGTTGGCTCTATCAGAGTGACCCGCTCACCAAGGCATGGCAGCAGTGGTATCTCCATGAGTTCCTGATGTCTGGGCACGTATGGCTGAAAGCGAATGATACCTGGCTTCCTTGTATCATCAATCTTGAAGACGAGATAACCATCAAGGACGAAACCAACAAGAATATGTATTCCGTTTCCTTTTCCGCCACTCTAGGTATCAACGGCGACCCTTTCGCCTCCATCTAGCCTAGCGCGAGCTGCGTGTCTCCCTCTCGCCTCCGTTCCCAGCGATTCCATCGCTGGGTTTTTTGTCCCAACTAAAAAATCGAAAACCTTTATCTTTGCCTTATAAATAAATAAAAATCCAAACAATAAAAATGGCAACAGAAGCAAAAAGTACAAACTATTGGATCTCGAGCACTGCTCTATATATCCAGCTCAATGCGATGGGAGAGCCTGACTACATCCAGTGTAGTGTAGTATCGGGTGCTTCCGTTCTCTGCTATATGAGCGATGTGCCCGGCTTGGGCTATGATGCCGGTCACAACTATCAGCGCTGGACGCTTGCTGCCTACCCTTCTATCTTTCCTGATAGCGAACGGAAGTATGTGTATATCGCCATTCCCCGACAGTCTACCACCGATAATAACCAGGCTACCGTCGTGTTCCCTGGTCAGAAGATAGATATTTACGGAAAGGCTATAACTGCTTCAGGAACTTGGGGCGAACAGATAGGTAATGAGGCCTACTACTATATCTTTACAGGCGGTATCATATCTGCTGTAAAGACCGATGCCGACAATACCAGAAAGCGAGAATGGGAACAGCATTTTGAATGTGGCAAACTGGCTACCGACGAGGCAATAGCCAGCGGTGGTGAAGGCGCATGGTGGCGGTATAATTCCGTATCAGATACCATCACCTTTCTGAAGGAAATTCTGAAGGCAACTTTCAGTGAATTGTCGGCAAAGGTAGCCCGTGTAACCAGTCTTTTCTTAGGTGGGCATGAACTGAAGGGCGTTGCTGACAGTAACGGCACTCTGGAAACAAGCGATGATACCGTAGTTACCCCTCATTATCTCGGTCAGTTCGGTGTAAAGCATTTCCTTGCCAAGGATAAGGATGATACGGCTGCAGGATTAATCACCTTCCTGAAAGGCTTGCGTTTAGGTAAATCGACCAAATACTACATAGATGCCGACGGAAACGTAACCATCAACCTTCTGAACTCTGCCGATTACGATGATGCTATGCAGTCGGGTTTCGGCTTCTATAAGCGCAAGGACGGAAAGTACGGACTGAATGTTACCGACCTAAGCGTATGGGGTAAAGCATACTTCAATAACCTTACTATCCGTGAGCTGACCTATGTAGGCGGCAACCTTGTCTTCTCTCCTTCTGCCGGAAAGATATTTGAGGTAAGAGAGATAACCGATGCTCAAGGCGAAGTGACAGGCTGGAAGTGTTATCTCCTGGCAGATGATGGTACGACCGCTACCACGAACATGTGGGAGAAGTATGACCAGGTAAAATGCGAAACCTTCAATATCCAGGCGGGTGTATACGAGCATGTAAGTAACAAGTACTACTGGCGACTTGTAACGGATGTATCTACCGAGAACGAGGTGATAACCGATGCAGAAGGCAATGTACTCTATGATGGTAAGAAGTATGCGTGGATCATCATCTCTGCCATTGATAAGGATATTGGCAGCGATACCCCTGCTGCAGGAGATACCATCGTGCTGGAGGGTAATAGAACGAACACCGACCGAATGAGTTTCGTTATCAAAGAAACCTATGGTGACAATGCTCCTAGAGAAGTAGGCTATACCAACGTACATAGCTATACACTCGGTGATAACAATTTAGTCTACGAGATAAGCCCGAAGAAGGTGCGGTTCTATACTAAGTACTACGAGCAAGTTAATGTAGACGGAAGTATTGTTAAGACCATAAACTATCGTGGTGATTGGAAACAAGGCGATACCTACACGTACTACGACCAAGTGACGCACAACGGAACAACTTGGCTCTGTGTTGCGCCCGAAGGCACAAATGTAACGAGTGAACCTGCAAGGGATAATGTTTTCTGGAAGGCGCAGAATGCCATACTTGATGCTACACTCAATATCACGCAGAGCACAGGAGAATGGATAGACAAGGGAGAGACAAACCATGTAGAATGTTCCGTGATACGTGGTTTTGAGGATATAACAGCCCAAGTTACATCGTGGAACATCGTGCGTGATAGTGGTGATGCTGTCAATGATGCGGCTTGGCAGAATAAAGATAAGGTCAAGAACTTTGATGGAACGATAGATATAGCGTGGACGGACGATGAAGATGACATCGGTGATTCTACTAGCTGTATCTTCACCATCACTGCTTTTTGGGGTAATAAAGTTGAATTAGCAAAAGGAACAATAAGCGTATGATGTATGTAATATTAGACAAGGTGCAGGCTTTGGGTCTCGGATTCAACCTGCACACCCACATCACTGCTCACGGCAAGATGATACTCAATGAGAAGGAAATCCTGATGAGCAACAATATTCAAGGTGATACCTTGGATGAGCGTGTTAAGAATATCGGTGGCAAGGCTATGACCGAGCAAGAGTTGGAACAATTTAAAAAGGAATAAAGATGGCAACAAATAATTATTCAGCACAAGGTTGTATACCTGTACGAAGAGTTCGTAACAACGATTCTTTGTCAATCTCAATAGAGAGTACACAGCCTCTATTTCAAGGTGTGGATGCCAACAATGACAATGCTACACCATTTCCAAACTGGGAGACTGACGATGCGGCTCGACCTATCCTTACTCCTGTGGTTAAGAGTGCGAAAGGCAATATTGTATCTCTCAGCAACCATAATTGGAAGTATGGTGATACTCTGCTTGTGTTTAGCGGAAGTACGAGCGGTACGTTTCAGCTTACAGGAGATGGTAAGTTCGGTATGGATGCTAACGGACGATTGAAGATATTCAAGAACCTTGCATCAAGCAGCTCTACCAGTTCTGATACACTCACGTATAACGGAACTGCAAAGATTGGTGACAGCAGCACTCAGGACGTTAGCGGATTCGTCACTATTCTCATCCAACCTATGGGCAACAACTCATACATGGGATGGATAACCGCAAACCGCTCGATACTGACAGATGCGCCGAATGAGGACACAGCTACACTCTCGGCAAGGTTGTGGCTATCCACCACGGAACTTACCGACTTCTCTGTCAAGTGGAAGAAGTCGGCAGGAGAAGTACTTGGAAGTGATAAGACCCTCACGGTTACTCGTGACATGGTGAACGGCTCTACCCTCATTACTTGCGAGTTCTACCACAAAGATGCTCAGAATGTTTGTTTCAGAGCTGGTAAGGTGATGACCGATAACGCAGACGAATACGTAATTGTCGGGGAAGTATCAAATCTCATAGGCGATAAGGCTGCAACGATAACAGGACGGATCAAGAACACAAGAACGAATACAATCGTAAATTCAGCAAATGTTTCGTGGAACGCTAAAGCCTACAAGGACAATAATGAGCCTATCAAGGAAGTAAATTCTAACGTTATCACAATCACAAAATCTGAGAGTGATTATGGCGGCACAGAGCATGATGCTTATGTTCTGTTTACGGCAACTTGGTAAAATAGGAGGAAAAACTATGGCAACAAACAGCGCAGTAAGAATAAGAAGGGCATTTGCACCACTCAATACGGCAAAATCAATCGTATGTGTGTCGGGCGGCTCTCCTACCACGCAGGTGTATAACGTGGCTAACAGCAGCTTTGAGCCGAACCGAGCCAACATACCTTGTGTTCTGCACCCAGACATCACAGCTTACGCAAGCGATGGAACGTGGAAGTATCAGCAAGCAAATGCGGTACTTGCCAACATGGTGTGGCTTGTCAACGGCGAGGATATAAGCAATGTATGGGCTGCATCGGATTACTCAATTAATCAGGATGGTGCTACACGTGGAGACCTTACCATATTCCGTAATGTAGCAGTAGCTGAACGATTTGCATTGAGATTCAAGGCAGACATCGTAGATTATCGAACCAACGTCAATGTTCCTATCCTTACAGATGAGGTAGTTCTGAACACGGTTGCAAAGAGCGATGATGCCTATTCAATGGCTATTGATGATGATGAGACTATCATCTACAACCCAATGACAGACAGATTGCTTCTGTATGACTACAAGGTGGCTCATGGAATGATAGCGGCATCTGATGCTGTAATGAACGCTTGCATTGACGAAAAGGCTTATTTCAGAAATATTCCTCTTCATATCTACAAGGGAGCAAAGAGTATCACTTCTGGCTACACTATCAAGCTCTACAAGATGAGCGATTCTTCGATGACACAGATAAGCATAGGAATGAATGAGGTGGTAGCAATCAACCCAAGTCACATCACACTTGATTTAAGACTGATTGATTCGGCATCATACGTAATTAGGGCATTTGTTGGCGATACGGAAGTATGCAACAAGCAAATATCTGTCTCCCGAACCTATCCGAAGTATAGCGTATCGGCAGGACAGGACGTAGACATATCTCCTGGAGTTGACAACCGACAGCAGATTGCTCTAGTTAATTCAGAGGGTAACATCGTGGAATGCCCTGCCAACGTCCTCAAACTCAATTGGAGCACTATTGCCGAAAATGGCGGTGCTACAACTACAAGGCAATGGCAAGAGGGCGATACGGCAATCTTCAATATCTCTGATACTGGTTTAGGCGAAACTGCTGATGATGAGTTGGAGATAAGATGTGATGCTGAATACAAGCCGAGCTTCGACTTCTTCTCTGATGGTTCTGAACCCCTCGTTGATGAGAACGGAGAATACTTAATTGGTAACTGATTTAGTAACATAAAAATAGCAAAATATGAAAAATCTTGCAACAGTAGCAGCGGTATCATCAATGGTTAAGGGTGATACCTTATTGATAGAGGTTGGCGGCTCGCTCAGACGTATCAAGCTGTCTGATTTAGCTAACTCTATTCAGACTAACCAACTTGACTTGGCATTGATAGCGTGGGGAATACCTATCAAACAAGATGAAGATAGTCAGAATTGGGGTAGAATAGGCAACCTATCCTTATGGGAAGAGTACAAAAGGTCTATCGGTCGCTATCTTGTGAAGACAGGAGGTGAGAAGATGGCTAAGTTATCCACAATCAATAGTTCGATTTTTGCGGATGGTACGACCGTTGACGAAACGAAAGGTGATGTGTTCGTAGTAGCTCCACGCCTTTATTTTGTCGTTAAGTATGATGCATCAATGGGATGCAATGTTGTATGGCAGTCACAATATCCTATTGGTGGCTATTATATCGAGCATCCGATGATTGGTGCATACATGGGTAGTGTTGCTGGTAATGCTCTTCATTCTCGTAGCGGTAAGAACATTGATACATCAGGAAGCAGAACTATCCGTGATTTCTGGAATCTCGCTAGAAACAATGGTAAGGATTATGGTATCACTTGCTACGAGCATGGTCAATGGGGAATGATGACAAACTTATCCGAGTATGGCAATCCTAACGTACAAGCTAATATAGGAAATGGTGTTGGCGGTGAAGGTGAATGGGCAGACAACTGGGGTGAAGCTTCTCAGTTGAAGACGGGTGCAACAATATCACTTGGAGATAGTTGCGGTAAGATACCTATCACGTTAACTAATGTATCGAATGCTTGTCGTGTATCTTTCTTTGGTGTCGAGGACTGGTACAATTGGCAATGGGAAATGAGACAAGGCATCTATTTCGGAAACGTAAACAACTCAGGACAGACTGGACTAGAGGCGTTTATTTACGAAGGTAATCGACTGCCGACCGATGCGGAACTTATTAGCCATCCTACAGGAACATATCGTACTATTCAGCGATTGGGAAGTCCAGAAACATGGATAGCAAAGATGGCGATTGGTGAACATTTCGACCTCATACCTTCACAAGGTGGCGGCGGCTCTGGTAGTCGTTGGGGCGACAAGTATTGGTGCTACGACAGCACTAGTAAGCCTGCAGGACAGCTCTGTATCTGGGGTGGCGCTTCCTACTACCGGTCGCGCTGCGGTCTCGGTTGCGTCTTTTCGGGTGACGCTTTCGATTCCCGCTGGACGGCTGGCGGGGCTCGTCTCGCTTATTATGGCGCATTACCGAAAATCGTAAACGGAGCTGACCTTTAGGGTCAGCAGCACCAAAAAACGCAAGCAAGCTATGGCAAGCAAGGCAATTAAAAACCGAGCGAGCCGTAGCGAGCGAGCATAAGAGTTAAATAATTAAATTATTAACATTCACATAAATTCGCAAACAACTCGCATAAAAGGTGGAACGAAACATAAGCTCTGTATCTGGGGTGGCAATTCCAACAACCAGTCGCACAGCGGTCTCGGTTGCGTCAATTCGAATAACGCTTTCGATAACCGCTGGACGAATGACGGGGCTCGTCTAACTTATAAAATCAATCAAGGCAGAAAAGTAGTCTCTCCTATAGAGAGAAACCATTTTCGATTGAGTTTCGTGAACCTTGGCGGTCTTTAGTGGACTGCCAAAACATATACGCAGAAAGGTCAGTATTAAATTACAGACAAGCTAGGTGATGTAGCCATGCAGCCAGTATGGAGAAAAGCCTAGGGCGAGGAAAAATAAGCGACTCTTTGAAATAATGACAAAGAAAGCAAGGCATCTTATTGACAAGGTGATAAAGATGGAAACTTTATTGCAAGGTGCAAATGATGCAACAAGTGTGGTAAAAGATAAGGAAGCTTGGTACGTGAAGCAGTTTCTTAAAAATGAGACTGCAAATCTCGAAAAGATTCAAAGTATGATAATTTTGCGAGAATATCCTACGAAGCCTTATCGTCCTAGGGTTCTTCACGCAAAGGATAAGGACAGAGTGATATATCCACAACACTTCATGCCTTGGAATATCCTCTATCATGCCATTAAGGTAGTGTTCGAGCCTATAGTTGAGAAGATTCTGATATACGATTCTTCGGCAGGAAGAAAGGGTAAGGGTCAAGTATTCGCAGCTTTGAGAACCCAACAGCTATTGCGTAAGCATCCTAATCTTCATTACGTAGTAAAGCTAGATATAAGGAAGTTCTATCCGTCTTTGCCTCACAAGGTTGTAATGAATGCGTTGAGAAGGTACATTGATGATGACCTATTCTTAGAACTAATAGAGAAGACGGTTTTAGACTATGAATCGGATATTGAGCCTTTGTTGCTGGAAGAAGATGCAAAGAAACGTACAACGTGTCCGTGGGCATCACAAACACCAGTAGCATATATCGGTGAGAAACGAGGTATAACACTAGGTAACTGCATCAATCAGATAATCGGCAATCTCGTACTTTCAGAAGTCGACAGATATGCCAAGCAGAAATTGCACATAGAGTTTTATCATAGGCATTGCGATGATATAGTTGCGATAGTTAGAACCAAGGAAGAAGCCAATGAGTTATTGAGGTGCTTTGATGATATTCTTAGTCGTATGGGAATGGTAGTGAAATGTAGCAGCTATATTGCACCATTGATGGATGAGAGTAAGCTGATAGATGGTCGCAGCATCGACTTTGTGGGATATGTATTTTCCCGTAAAAACATGAGAATGCGTAAGCGTACTAAACTCAACATGGTGAAAAGCTTTCATGGAGTAAAGAGCCGCAAAAGAAGGAAAGAGTTGTATGCTTCCTATTGGGGAATAGCTAAATGGGGAAAATGTACGAATTTATGGAATACGATATTAAAGGAGAATGACATGAGTTTTAAAGAACATGGAATTACTACAAGTCAAGTAAATGTGGATAAAGATGGTAAGCGTGTCTTTGACGTACAGGAAAAGAAACTTGCAGAGTTGGCACAGACACATGTACCGATAATCATTCACGATTTCGAGGATAATGTGACGATAGCCAATAAGAGTGGTCGCTGTTGGGTGATGTTTTCTTTCAAGGATGATGCTAATAGTGAGAAATATAAGTTCTGTACTACAAGCAAGCGCATCATTGAAAAACTTAATTTGGGAATGCAACAAAACATCTACCCATTGGAAACTTTCGCATCTATAGTCTTCCTTCGTGGTGGTAACTTTACTTACGACTTGGATTAAACAGGATTGTTAAACATTAAAAATAAAGACAGATATGAAAACATATTTTGATTTGGTTGGCGAAGCTCCAAAGGAGAACGTTTCAGTTACGGTTAGTAGTGATTGGATGCGTGTTACTTACGACTACGTGAAGTCCGAGCCTAAGAATGATAGTGAAGGTAATGTAGTTGTTGGTGATAATGCGTATAGTGCCGAATACATCGAGCTTCGTGGCGGCATCCGTAGCTATGATGCAATCGCGTCTGCAATCATCGAAGACAAGTACCCTTCAGACAAGATGGATGCCATTCGCCTTAACTTCGAGTTGGCTCATAATAGTGCCGTGGCATCAATTTCCTTGGATGATAGCAAGCGTGAGGAGTATATTGCAGAGTATAAGGCGATGCAAGAGTGGCGCATCCACGCAAAGGAAATTGCTAGAAAGGCAGTTGAGATAATTGACGCTAACGTATAAAAAGAAAGGAGGTATACTATGGCTGGACATAGTGCGCAAGGTGTTGTAAAGGTAGGCAGAAAGCCAAAAACAGCTAGTGAGAAGGAGATTGTCCGTCTCATTACTGCAACGAATGAGAGTACGCCTATCGGGAACTTTACTCAGTTGGTTAAGGACATGACGGCGGCTGGTATTGTAATCGGTTCGGATAGTGTTGCTATCAAGGCGAAGCAGACGAGCGTTATTGGTAGTGATGGCAGCACCATTGCCCTCTTTGATACCGAAGGCAAGAAGCTCAATGCTAACCTGATTGATGCTGATAAAATCGAGGTTAAGCATCTTTGGGCGAAGTCTGAGGATGGAAATACCAAGGTAGGTTATTTCGGCAACTACGAGATTGACGCGTGCAAGGTGAATAATGCCAATGCTCCGTTGTTTGTTGGTGCTGATACGGCAGCTAAATCTCCATTCTATGTTACCAATGAAGGGCACATGGTATCTACAAGTGCCACGCTTGGCTGTTTTTTGTTGGATAAAACGAGTCTCAGATATATATCTGGATACGATGATGAGGAGCCTGGTTTTGCCTTATACAATAACTATATGCTATTTCGTGGATATAGCAGAACTTTAAATCCAGATACGCATACATGGAAATCGGAAAGAAAAAGGACGGTTTGGCTTGGTGAGTATCGGACTACTTACCAGTTACCAGCATTATTGAGTAATCTTTTAATAGATGATAGCTTTTCCGTAGATGGTGATACTCTGAAGTCTGGTATACGCATTTCTGTAACAGGGTGCGATGATTCTCAGCAGTACAATAATCCTGTATATAATATTAATAATGCAGTGTATGGTAACTTTGCAATATATGCAGAACATGGCATGTATGGAGGATTTAGACCGATGACCAGGAAAATAGACAGAAGTATGGAGTTGACGGATATGGATTGTTTCGTTATAGTAACCAAAGGCGTAACTATTACACTTCCAGCGAAACCTCAGAGAGGTCAATATTATAAGTTTATCCAAACTGGTGACAACTTTTTTATTAAATCACCACTTAATAATATGTTTGGGTACGGAGTTTGTAGAAATAGCTTCACTTCGGGTGCACTCAATCAGACAACAGAATTAATATATAATGGTAGTAATTGGTACGTAAATTGGTTTATAGGGAGATAGCAATATAATTATTAAAAAGTAAAAAATATGAAAAAGAATTTCAATGTTCCTTTCAAGAATTGGAAGGGTGAGGTGATAGTATCACCAGTTAAGAACGAGAACGGAGAGGAAATCTACAAGCCACAGATTATGGGCGATATTGTAGGAAAGGTACTCTTCGAGGTGATAGACAATCAGAGTATTCAGCTATCTGGCGAAGAAAAGCTGCGTGCTTATCGGGTAGCCTGCAAGATAGGAAAGGATGCCGAAAACGTAGACATCGAAGCTGAGGACATCATCCTTATCAAGAAGATACTCTGCCCTGTCATGGCTGTAGGTGGTTATGGTCAGATTGTTGATTTACTAGAAGGATAATCGCTTAAAGGTAAAAATGTAAAAAGAGCCTTAACCGCCTTTGGCTCACCGTTCCCAGCGATTCCATCGCTGGTCCCCAAAGAAAAAAAGCCCTGCTATCCATCGCGGACGGCAGGGCTTCATCGTTTTTTAATACTTTTTTAAAGATTATAACACCGCAGCCTTTTTTATGGGCAGCGGATTTTCGGGTGCAAAGATACGAAGAAAAACCGAGAAATTCGGAGAAAATCAGAGAAAAGCCGAGAAAATCAGAGAAAAACGAAAAAAAACGGAGAATTATCTGTAAATTTTCGGGCATATCTGTAAGAATTATCTGTAAATCTTTGATAAAAAATCATACAGATAATGGTAGCTACCGTTGGGAATCATATAGATAATGTCCCATGTTTCACGCAGCCTTTTTGTACCTTTGCTTATGAGAAAACCCGGAGCATGATTCCGAGAGATTTCCGGACGGAATTTTGGCTTGTAGAAGGAACACTAATCCCGAAACAATCCCGAAACATTCCCGAAACAATACCGAAAGACAGATAGGAGCCGTTTTCTAGAAAACTCATCCATCATCTTACCGGTCCTTTTCCGGCTTTTCATAGAGCAGGAAAGCAGAATGTTTCACGCCCTGTTGAAATCTCTCCCACAACAACCCCGTCTCAGTCTCAAGAACTGTTTTTATTGTACTTTTAAACACTTAAAAAGTTATGGCAAAAGTAAAATTTGCGCCTGATGTGGAGAGCATTTCAGGCAAGCTCTGCTCAAGAAGCGGAGTTATTTACGCTGTCAACAAGCAGACGGGCATCACTCACCGATTGGAGCGTCACGAGTTCACCGATGCTAACACCGAGGCACAGCAGGCGGTTCGCAAGACTTTCCTGTCGAAAGGCAAGTTTGCCGCCGCATGGTGGAAGGCCAACAAGCCATCTACAGAGAAGCCTAAGGGCAGCGAGCATTACCTGCTTGTGATGAAGGCCTACAAGGGTCAGCACAAGATAGGCAATCCTTACAGCTATCTGTGCTCTCTCGTAACCGAAGATCTGAAGGTGAAGCTGGGCGATCTCGACATCACGGGCAGCGTATCTGCTCCTTCTGTCGGAGGCGGATCATCGGCTGGCAGCGGCACAACGGGCAGCGGCACCACCGGAGGTGGCGGAACAGACGGCGACGGCGATGCTTAACCCTTTTAAAGGTAAAAGGGTAAAAAGGTAAAAAGGTGAAAAGAACTTTACCCCTTTTTGCCCCCGTCCCCAGCGATTCTATCGCTGGTCCTAAAAGAAAAGAGCCTGGCAGGAGTCCCTATCTCCCACTAGGCTCTTTTTACCTTTTTACCTTTATCGCTTCGCGTCTTCCCTATTTTTAAACCATATAGACGAAAGATAGCCGTTCTCGCAGCTATACAGCTTAATCTCTATACCAGAAAGGTTCGTATAATAGAAGATGGCCACATGGTTCTCTACCAGATAACCATTGATCGTAACCTTTCCGTTCTTCGTAGAATAGGTGGTAGTGAAGTCCTTCTCACCCTCTATTACCATGTGCATGGTGCCATCCTCATTAAACGTCATGGAACCCATGCAACCCATGCAATCCCTCTTCTTTCCATCTTTTGTCATATTTACGACGCAATACCAGGTACCCCTCAGCGCCGCATCATGGCTCGTCTCATCCGAAATATCATCCATCGATTTTCCGCATCTCATCTGGCATTCATTGCCGTTGGCGAAGGTGCCCACAATCAGCGGTCTCATATCGATGCTTACCGATTCCCTGCTACCCGTAAGCTTGTTGCTCTCCTGCAGATGCACCCCCGAGATAGTCTCGTTCAGCAGATTCTTGATATTGAAGCTTTCAGGCGTTCCCACCTCGAAGCGGGTAGTAAGCCTGTCACCATCCATCTGCCAGTAGCCGAAGGCAGTGTTAGGCTCTCCGAAGAGACCGCCCGATGACCAGCTTCCTTCGCCCTCATAGTAAACCATGTGGTTCTTGTAGTAAGAATAAGTACCGCTGGTGCTGTTGATGGTCCACTCATTTCCGGCAAGATATTCTTTCACCTTAGCCGCATTCTTCTCGCTCTCGTCCCCGCTACTGCTGCAAGCCGCCAGCGAAGCCGTAATCATCCCCATGGCCGCCACCGCAAGGATAGCCATCATGGAACGTTTCATCTTCATTAAAAAGTTCTTTTTCATTTTCATTCCGTTTAAAGTGTTATACATTATTTATCATTCGATATTCATCCTTCTTCGGGCAGCAGCACCACTCCCACCCTTACTTTCTTGCCGCAGTGAGGGCAGAAGGTAGAAGTCTGAATCATCTGCTGCTGCTGATTTTCGCCTCCGTTCTCAGCGTTTTCAACGTTTGTCCAGTCAACGCCGCCCCCGCTATTGCCGCCTATCACGTCCGGCACTCTGCCTGCAATCTGCTTCATCGCATCCATACCCAGCGGTTTTATATTCTTTTCTATCTCCTCCTCCATTTCCTTCTTCTTTCTCTCCGCCTCTTCTGCCTCTTCTGTAGGGTCGGGATAGAAGAGGTCGGTGATGTCGCAGCCGATGCCTTCGGCTACTTGGAAGAGTTTAGAGATGGTAGGATTGCCGTTTATGATCGGACTCATGTTCTGAGTAAGCAATCCGGTTCTCTTGCAAAGTTCAACCTGCGTCATGTGATGTTCACGCAAGGCTCTTTTTATATCCAGCTTCTTCATAATCTTTATCTGATATATTATTGTTCGGATGCAAAAGTATAACAAAATATTGATTTACGCAATTTTTTTGGCGAAAAATTACTTATAAAATGGAATTTTCTTGGAAAATGTTTGGTAGTTCCGATAAAACTCCGTATCTTTGCACCGTCTAAAAAATAAAAAAACGGAAATAGAGTGTATAGTATCGAAGCACATGAGGTGTCTCTGATACAGAGGCTGCGTATAGATATATGGCAGTACGAACTCCCCTGCTTGCGATGTAATGTCGCTGGCGTGGTAAGCTCTTATACACTCGAGCGTTTTTTACCATTAGACAAGGGGTTAAGGACGTACTGCCTCTTTATATATAAATATGTGCGTCAATGTCTAACAAAAAATTAGTAGTGTAAAAATGAAAGAAACAACCATTACCCTACCAATGGGTAAAGCTGACCTCCAAGAGGCAGCTACGGCAGTAATCGAGCAGCTTGCCACTGCACCACCCGATACCGGGAGCATGAGTCAAGAACAGTCCATATCCTATAATATGGGCTTGAGTATTCTTTTTGCGTGTTTGCGCTCCACTTTTGTGCAAGCATGAAGTTTCACCTTTTAAAAAGATTAAGATTATGATTCAGCTAACAAAACAGAGTAGTGATAGTGAGATTAAGGCTTATTTTATCCAAGTGTTAAATCTTTCAAGAAGTAAAGAAGAGTTTCCAGTGAATTTGGATGAGGTCTGGCCGTTGGTGTATTCACGTAGAGACAAGGCGATCCGTGCGCTTCGTTGTGGTGAAATATTCATGGAAGGCATTGATTATCAAGTTTTCCCCCCAAATGGGGAAAAGTCTGATACTTTTTCCCATTTGGGGGGAAAAGTCCAAAATGGAAATAAAAATGAAAATCCGAAAGGTGGTTTAAACGTAATGGGTCGCCCGCAGAATACTTACATGCTTAGTGTCCCATGCCTTGAATATCTCATCGCTCGCAAGGTTCGTCCGGTATTCGAGGTTTACCGACAGGTATTCCATAAGGTGGCAGGAGGCGGCATTAGTCTCGGCAACCAGGTATTTCAGTCGGTACCTATGAGCCTGGAGGAGACCCTTGCACCTTTGGCTCGCTACAACGCAATGATAGAAGATCGCTTTGATATTGTAAGAGGCGCGTTAACTAATGCCGGCATAGAGGATGGAGGCGTAAATGAGCATGGCTCATTGACTTATGCCGCTAATGCTTGCCGTACCGAATATAAAGCTTATCGAAACTACATAAGTCAGCTGGTATATGTAGAGACCGCTTTCAAACTGGAAGGCCCCACTGCCTTTTCGCTGTATGATTATTAATCGGAAGAATAGGAAGAATATAAGCTGCACGCCATGAAAGCATCGGCTATTTCAAGCTGCACGCCCTGAAAGGGCAGAAGCTCCTAGCCCAGGGCATCGCCCTGGGTATAGGCGTGCGGTTTCCACTGCCCTGTAAGGGCAAAAGCCTTACGTAAACTACTAAAACGAATTATTTATTTTCTCCTCTAACTGTTTGTTTTTTAAATAGTTATCTCTCAAACTTTAGGTATCAGTATCGTTTCCCCGCTACACCGGCTTTGCACGGCATGGCCTAGCGGAGAAATTAAATAATTAATATTTAGAGCGATACATTTGTGCGGTCTATCCTGAGAACTTTGATTCGCAAGGAAGACTGCGCCGCCACACTGGTATGTTGACGCACTGCCCGCCTGCCTGGATTCGTCAGGAACTATGCGGACGGCCCCCCGGCAGGGTGGAGGGGATCGTCCGCCCTGGCTGGCTCGCCGCCCTACCCTCACCACCTGACAGAGGGGAAGAGGACGGGGCCGAGGCGGGCAGGATGACCGACAGCCCGAGGCGCTGCCCTGTCGCTGTCGATCGGTGGCGAGGTGTGGCGATGGCTTCGCCCAGAAGCGGACGAGGTGGCCGCCCTTCCTCTCGTCCTGGTTGCTGGTGCGATGGCGGCGGCATCCTTCGCCCTGGTTCTCTCTCTTCCCTCCCTTCTGTATGTTTTTGTTTTTCCTCTATATATAATAAGGTATATATAATAATATAATAGCTACCATTTATTTGTAATCATATAATAGTATGTATTTTGTAAAGATACTATCATATTATTGTAAATAAAGGTTAAAAACACTATCTTTTAAGTATTTTCTTTGCAAAATATTTGGCGATTCAATATTTTATTATTACCTTTGCAAACGTAAAACAGAAAACAAAGTATAAACGAATAAAAATTTAAAGTTATGAAAAAGAATTTAGTTATTTCAAGTGTTGCTGCAATTGCAGCTTTAAACCCTGAAGGTTTTACCGTTAACGCTGCAACTTTGCAGCCTGTAACTATAGGCTATGCAGTAGCATTAAAGACAACTCAAAACAGTTTCGGAAATGAAGGTTTGGCAAAGGTTGCAAAAGTGATCGAGGAGCTCAAGGATTCAGGTAATTTAAACGGCCGCACCTTAGCTTTCGGCGGCTGGTATGATTCCGAAAGCGGTTTATATTATTATGATGCCACAGTGATTTTCAAAAATCGTGCTGAAGCTATCGAGGCGGGCCGCGCAAATGAACAAATTGCAATTTTTGATCTTGCAAACTTAAAAGAAATTAGACTTTAACACATAGGAACACGGGGGCCGCTCCGGCGGTCCCTATTATAGAACTTTTTAAAATTTAGAAAATTATGGCAACTAAAAGATATAATATTAAAACATTTGATTTTGTTGTAAACGGCGAACACGTTTATTTTACTTGTGATACGACCAACACAAAAAACGGCTTTTGTCACCATGTTTATGCAAGTGGAGGCGGCAAATATTACGAACATTCCCGCGTGTCTTACTTAAACCGTACCTGGGAAAGTTTTCAGTATGAAACGGCGCTTTTGCACGCTGTCGATAAATTCCCTAAAAGTATGCGTGAACCTTTACGCCTGGAGATCCAGGCCGTTGCACAAAACGAGCACGAGAAGGCGGAGGCGTTTTGCCAGGCGTTCGCGGCTAACTTTGCAGCGTTGAGTACTGAACAAAAAAAATTTGTTCAGGATCACACTCCAGAAATAACCAACATAAACCAGGCTAAAACCGTTAACGCGGCCGTTGCTATGTTGGCAGTACTATAATATATTTTAAAGATTCCAGGGTGCAAAGGTTTGAGGCCTTGGCGGGGGATCATTCCCCCCGGTACCCCCTATTATAGAACATTTAAAAATTTTAGAGTTATGGCAAAAAAGACTATCAAACAGCAGTACGAAGAATTGGCAAAATTCGGCGAATGCTTCGAGCAAGAAGGTTATGGCGGTTGGTCCCTGGTGATCGACGAAGACGGAGAACGCGCCTTATATAAGGTATGTTATAACAACAAGGAGGAACTTTGCGCCCGTTGGCAAAAAATAAAATATACGTGCCCTAAAAAAGAAGACAGTTTGCCACGTCCTTATATCACCATTAAGGGAATGCGCCATTATCTCGATAACTTCTACCGTTGTGCGTAAAATACCCCGGTTCCCTGGATATTCCAGGAAGCCCGCAAAATAATTACATTATAGAATCTTTAAAATATTAGGATCATGAATAATAGTATTAATATTTCACGCCGTACCAGTACGGCGGACCTGGTAAGCATTTTGTTTGCGGTGTGTGCCCTTCTTTTTGCGCGCCTTAATAAAAGTACCTTTGCGGCTATAAAAGCCGCCTGGCAGTGGCTTTTTAAGCCTGAAACTTACTTTGCAAGCGACGGCGAAGGCGTGACAGTTAACGGGCTGCAAATTATAAGTATTAATCTAGTTACCGCGGCCGTGTGCCTGTTGTTATCAATATCTTTATAAAGATATTCTTTTTCAAACTTTAAATATCAAGGTGCAAAGGTTTTGAGATCTCCAGGCGGCTCGTGGACCGCCGGCACCTTCTAACAAGGTGATAAAAGCCGCTTTTATAGTGGGTGTAAAATATCACTAGGAATTAATAAATATATATTATAGAACATTTAAATTTTTAAGGTTATGAAGACTTTTCATTTTTGCTACACAGTAACACCTTCTGAATCATACGACAAAGAGGGTAATATTAAGATGGCGGATTTTTTTATCAATATAAGGAATCAGCATAGCGAGATCCAGGCAGAAAACCTGAAGGAGGCGTGCCAGGCATTCAGCGAGATTTTAAGCCGTGAATGGTGTATTGATTTAACCAAAAACGGCATCAAAACCGCTACAGGTATGTATCGAGATACCGACGAAGGAGCGGAACAAATAGGCCTTGTTTTTAAGGCGCGCACGGAAATAGAATTTGATTACACTTATAAAATGCGTAATATCCAGGTATGGACATCAATTCGTGAAGAGTTCGTTCCAGATTTCGAGAAGGAAGGCTTTAAACTATAAAACGTGTAAAATATCATTCTATTATAGACTCTTTAAAATTTTAAGGTTATGAAAGATTTAAAGAAATTAGCTATCATATTACGTGCACTTGGTTTTAAGGTGAACGTGGAAAATGAAACTATTAGTTTTGGCGACGGTGTTGTATATGATAATATCTTTGCCGCTGTCGATTTGGCAAACTGCCACTGGGACATCTGGCACGAAGGCAGTACTTTTGAGGTGCACTTCTTTAATGAAAACGAGTGCGTTTATGATATGGTATACTTTGCTTTCCAGTTTGATGTTGTCAAACAGATTTTTATCGATTACGACAAATACGGAAAATAAGCCTGTGAAGGCTTCCAGGGTACCCCTGGAGCCTTCTCTATAGGCTGCAAAGAATATCACTTTATTATAGAACAATTTAAATTTTGAGAATTATGAACACAAAGATAGATTTGAACAATTTAGAAAACGAGAATATCGTGAATATTGCGGACCGCCTGGGCGTTTTGTCTGAAGACTCAGGAGATGTTTTCTTGTGGTTTCGCGACACTATCTCTGCCCCAACTTCAAAAACCTTCAGCAGCGAGGAAAACGCGAAGGAGTACGGAATTTTGAGAAATGAGTTTTACAGGCGCCGTGGCTTGATTGAACGAGATGAGCCAAAGAACTATATTATAGGCACGGAAAAAGATTACCAGAACGCCGTAAAGGCCTGGCAACGTCGCAAGAAAAACGAGGAAGTAAGAAAGTACCGCGAACACGTCGATAAGCTCGTTGAACGTACAAACAAAGAAATTATAGCCCTGAAGGCGCTAAAAGATGTTTGCCGTACCTTCGACGGCAAAGTAATAAATAAGCGCTTCTTGGACGCTGCAACGAAGGCGACGGGATTTAATTGTAGCTTTTGTGAAGACTGCCTGTTTATGTTTGCTATTAATTCATACGGGGAGTATGCTCCAGGTATTACGCTCTATCCTACTTCATGCTCTAAGATATACAAGGCGTGGGAATGGACCACGGGCGACCGTATGGAGGCAGAAAAAGCCCTGGGCGTGATCGACGGGTACATCTTTGATAAAAGTCAGGATATTGCCAAATATAAAGAAAGTATCAAACATTACGCAAAGTACGTGGAACAGGTACGCAAAATTGAGGCTGCATTCCGCGAATTGATAAAAACCGACGGAACAATAAAAAGCTGGGCGCGTGAACACGACCTGGAAAAATACCCGTTGACTAGCCACATCTGGGAATGCTAGCAGCTAGCCCTGAAGGCTATCCAGGGCACCTGTTTATAGAACGTGTGAATTTTTACTTATTATAGAACGTTTTAATTTTTGAGGATTTATGATAAACAAGAAATTTTATATTGATTATCTGAGCCAGCAGACGAAGGAAGACGGGCGAACATACGAAACGGCGTTGAGTGATTTCTGTGATTATCTGCTTGACCTGTTCAGCGTGAAGGCTTTTTATGGTACCCTGGACGTTTTTAATAACTGGCAGCAGCAGCGCCTTCAGGCAAAACCAAAGTTTGGCGTTTTGGCTATGGCTTGGTTGAATGATGTTAGCCAGGCAATGGACCGCGGCCAGTGGCTCGACGTTTTCGGTATGCTGTATGAGGATATGTATTTAACCGCTGGCAAGGCATCGAAAACTGGTCAATTTTTCACTCCTCAGAGTGTTTCTGACCTGATGAGCTCTATTATAGGCTCTGGCAAAAACGAAGCCACCAGTGCGAAAATAGAAGGCACCACGGTGAATGATTCTGCAGCTGGCAGTGGCAGACTCCTCTTGGCTCATTTTATCGAGGCTAGCAAACTGGACCATTTAGCCGGGCGACCATTCCACTATATTGCTCAAGACTCAGATCCGCTGGTATGCAAAATGTGTGCCCTAAACATGATGGTGCACGGTATGAATGGACGGGTAATTTGCCAAGACACCCTGGCAATGAGTACACCATCTGTCGAGTACTTCATAAACGAAGTAAGATACCCTTTCAGTACGCCTTATTATAGCGTGCGTATCAAATCAGGGAATCCGGAAAAATAAGGATTCCCTGGCAACAAAAAGAAACATATTATAGAACATTTAAATTTTTAAGGTTATGGAAAAGAAAAAGAAATTAGATGTATCAAACATCGACCTGGTAAGCTTCGAAGGCTTTTATCAGACTATTTGGGATTCATCTTTTGAGGTATCAGATTACGAGTACCGGAACGAAGTTGTAGAGGATGAGGATTTCACCTTTGATGAAGACAGCTACCAGAAGGCAGTTTGCGAGGCATACACCAAGCAGTGGGAACGCTGGCTCCAGCAGTATGTTTGCAAAGATATTAAATTATCCTTTGTAGGCGTTCAGCACCCACTGGCTTATAACTTCAGTACCGATACCATCCAGGTTAAAATCGGGCTATCTAGCGAGGCAAAGAAGGAAATTATAGCAAAGGTAAGAAATCACCGTGAAGAGATAGCCGTCTGGATCAAGGAAAATCACTCTTCCAGCGATGGTTTCTGGTCCTTTCTGAGTAATGATATTAAAGACTGGAACCGTGCAGCCTTATTCAACCATACGAGCGACCGCCAGGAAGCCTATCTTGCTTACATGCTATATTATATAGTGAAGGCAGAAATCGGGGCTAAGAACGGCGACGACCGCCTGGAGATGATGGCTTATTACAACATCTCTGAGCAGATAAGCATCTCCGAGTTTATCACGTACCCTGGCAATAATAAGGCAGCCTGAGCGCTGCCCTATTATAGCCCATCTGAAAAATTAGAAATCACTCATTATAGAACAGATAGGAAATGAAGAAATCATCAGTTATATATAATTTCGCTATTTCGCAGCAGCAGGGTAAAGTCCTGCTGACTGCCCAGGAATATCCCTGGAGTGTGCTCCAGGTAATCACTTTCGAGCCACAATATTTCGACAAGGTAGTGGCACTTTGCAAGCGCCGTGGTATGGTAGCTACCCACGACAAGGACCGCTCCTTCTGCATCATCCATCTTGGCAGTGGCGACCAGGGCGGCAAATATCCAGATAAGCATATCAATACCGATACGCCAGTGGCTATCGACAAGTATCTGGAGGCATTGAAAGATGCGATGGCTCAGGCTGTGGTTTGGTATTATACGAATATTATAGAACGTGTGAAAAATTAGAAAATATGGTAGAATATTTGGTAGATATATATAAGATACGCAGATTTGCAAATGGGCAGGTAATATCGGAGAAAGTCTCGAAAGTACTTAAAGAAAGTACGATAAAACGTGCAAAACGAGTTTGCAAAAACGTTGGTTATAAGTACATTGGACGTTATAAGGATATGTACGGAAACTATTATGCTCAGTATGAACGCAAGGACGAAAAGTTATCTAATTCCGAATGTGAAGTTTACTTCAAGCAGATATTCACAAAATTAAAATAATATAGAACATTAAAAAATTAGAAATTATGAACGCAAAGAATAATAATAAGAACGGTATGAACGTTATAGAGAATGTAGAGAACGACGTGCAGGTAACAGAAGAGAGCCGCAAGGCATACGGCCGACCATCTGTCAATGAGGAGAAGGGCTGGAAGCTGGATCACGTTATCCCTTTCGATTTCTACCACGATGCTTACATCATGAGCCGCAAGGGCATCGACGAGCTGGTGAATATGGTATTGCAGGAATGCAATATCAAGCCGGACGATACCTGCTCTTGGGCAAAGGACATCCGCACGATTATTAAGCATAGTATTGAGAACTATGACAAGCTTTTGGAGGAGAGCGAGGACACTCCGGACGAAGAGAACCTGAACCTATCAGGGTGTTTGGTTGGCGATGCAATCGAATTGCGGCATGAGGCTTTTTATCCTGCCGATTACATCGTTCCTCATACCTTTGAGGAGACGAAAGAGGAATACGTTTGGGAAGGTAATTTGAAGAGTTTTCTGGCCTCGAATAGTATGACCGAGGAGGAATATAAGGAGTATTACAACAAACACTATTTTCCTGCTGATGTAGCATAGAAATCCCCTACCCCGTCCGGCAGACCGGCAGCGTGGAGCGACACCACGGCGGGGTGCATATTCTTTTAAATAACTTTAAAAATTCAATGTTTTACGTGCGAAGGCGTTCGCATTTGTTTTAGTTTTACTCGCTGTTCTGCGGTCCGTGAGGATAGCAGCAGTATTTTTAAGGGTAAAAGGGTAAAATGGTAAAAAGGTAAAAAAGCCTTAGCCCCCTTGCTTTTACTTATCGCTGCCACGGCTGGCAACATCTATAGAAGATGTGAGGATCGACACTTCACAGCGAACAAATGACTGATAAACGGGGTATTGAGCATCAGAAACGTAATTAAACGTTAAAAATGCACTTAAATACGTAATTAAAGTGCATTTTATTTGGTAGTTTCAAAAATTCTTCGTACCTTTGCATCAGATAAAACAAGAAGATAATAAAAACAATAATAATCATTTCAGCCCTAGCGCATCACGGTTAAGCGGAATAATTATGTCGGAGATTATTTGTAACAATACGACAACGTTTCTTGCAAGACGATTGTTTGATAATGGTGAGTCTTTGGAGTGTAAGGGTGATACCTACAAGAGAGTCGGAACGATTGAAGGTTTAATAACCACGCTGACGATTACCGGAAGAGATAAGAATATATACTCTTTCCGTATCATAGACGAACCAAGACAGCCTTATAAAGACTTGACTAGGATAATATGCAATAGATTGGCAGGCGAACCAAAGGACGTTGCAAGCTCAATCGGCCAAATATTCCTGGATAAGCAAGGTTATTGGGTTATGTTTGAGGATTGTAGCTATCCTGATAACCACACAACGTTGGAGTTTCATAAAATTGGCGTTTATGCACGAAACGAAAAAGCCCCGACCTAAGCCGGGGCAACCGCGAGCCTTCCGGCTCGAATCTACGATAGTAGAAATTTGGCTCTTTAAGAGCGTTTGAATCCACAGACTTTTGAAAGTCTGACCGTCAACAGAAGCTCTATGTTTCTTTCTATTCCATAAAGGTACGATTGGAATCTTCCGAAGACGGGTGCAAATTTAAGAAACAAAACGGTACGTTGTATCATTTTACCCGAATTATTATAGAATTTTAAATTTTAAAAGCCCTACCGCATCGCGGATAAGCGGAATAAAGATGTTTAAGATATTGCACGCCTTCCTTGATTATCCCTTCTGCTCGTTCGAGTTTCTAAACCTCGATACTCAGGAGCATATATTTGCCTCGTTCTTCGATGATCCTCTCTATGAGCTTCTGAAAGAGTGCGGAGTGAATTACGACCACGAGTTAGAAGGGAAGATAATAGAGAAGATTCCGTCTGATTTGCGCATACATACCAGGGAGTATGCCGTTATCAGGGCGCAACAATATTCGGAAGGTTCTTGGTTCTTTTCCTGGCTAAAGAAGAAAAAGTAATATAATCATTCAGCCCTACGCATCACGGATAAGCGGAAAAGATATGGATATTAGTAAAACAACGAATAAGAAAGGCAGACCTGCAGCAGAGGGTAAGGCTCATAAATATGTGGTGCCTGATGACGTTCATGACTGGATAAAAAAGCACGGAGGCAGCAAATATATTACTGATACTTTCCGAGCTATCAAGGCTACGACCTTACAGGCGCAAGAAAACCCTTCGTTATAGCATCGGTGAAACTTCACCGATGCAGCGACAAAATTATAAACATCAATTTTAATACTTTAAAAAGATTATAGCATTATGAAAAAAGTAATTACATATTCCGTTGCAGCCATCGCCCTGGTAGGTGTAGCCGTTCTGCTATTCTCTACCATCGGCGTAGCAGTGTTCTTCCTGCCTTTGCTGGCTGGAGCATTCAAATAAAATATATCAATTTTAATATTTTCGTTTTTTAAAGATTATAAGATTATGACTAATAAGGAACTGAACATGGCTATCCTCAGTAAGTTGTACGAGATAGCAGAAATGATTTGGCAGAAGATGGTAAGAAACGACCACGGTTGTTTCCGTGCCAGCGAGATAGCAAAGAACATGGGTAAGATTTTCTATTGGGGTGATGCAGATGAGTATGAGCTTATCCAGATAGAGGTAGGCAGTTTCCGCTGCGAGTTTGCTGCTGCGCATATCTTCCGTCTTGTTACCAAGTTCGAGGGGATTGCCGGTATCGGCAAGAATGCGCATATGTTTACTTATCAGGAGGAGGACAGCAAGGAACGTGGGTGCGTATGTTTCCAGGCTACCAAGGAGATGGCAGAGCTTTGCGATTTCACCTATAAAAAGCATGATATGAAGGCAATAACAAGTATCTTTATAGATGCAGAGAAAAACCGCCTGGTGGCTACTGATAGCCATAAGCTGCTGGCTATGCCTGTTACCATCACTCAGAAATCGGGAGATACACGCGAAATGCTTATCAATGCGAAGACCTGGAAGAAAATGTGCGCAAAGATGAAGCTGGGTAAAGTGTACGACCTGGTGGCCGTAAAACTGGATAATCGTGAAGAGGCTACCGTGATTGAGTTTGATGGCATGACTTCCTATGAGCCTTCTCCTTGTCGGTTCGTAGACTGGACATCCTGCTTTGGCAATATCTTCGACGGATATTGCGTCCGTATCGGCAGCAGCTGGGATGCTATCCGTAAGATGATCTATTCTGTATCAGGTGAGGATTACGTTTCTCTGTCCGGAAGAAAGGGTGAAAATGACATCACGGTAAAGAAGGGCGAGAACGTTGCCACCTTTGCCACCGATGAAGTATTGAAACATAGTTTTTCACTTAGTTTCGACACAGAGCATCTTCTCTCTATCCCTCAGTTGGATATTCTCTATTTGGGTGTCAATGAGAAGACTCTGAAGATGGCTGAGAGCGAGAATGGAAACGTTTATCTGCTCTGCCCTCGCAAGGATGGTGATTCATATATTGGCGAAAAGGTGGCTGATGGCGGATATGATGCGGGGGAACCAGGCAAAGGTGTTAAGCTATTACAGAAGACCTGCGAAATCACTGCTCCTGCGGTTGCTGTGAAGAAGGTTTCATTATCTTCAGAGAAGAAAAAGAAGTCTGTAGATGATAGCCGTAAATTTACTTTTGAGGCAGTCGGCATCGAGCCTGGCGACATCATTACTTTTATCCATGGTGGGCAGAGGGTTATCACGATAGATAATAACAAGGTGGTATACCAGGGCAAGGTTTACACCCTTTCCGGCTTCTGCAAGGAGTTCATGCCTGATGATAGACGGAATAAGGCTAATAGTTATCGTGGCTGCGCTTTCTTTGCCTACAAGGGCGTGAAGCTGGATAAAATGTTCAAGGAGGCATTGAAGGCGAAGGAGCATGCAGATTTGACACAGGATAAGGAGGAAGAAGAGAAAGAAATAAAACACCTTTCCGTTCCTGCGGCTATCATAAAGATGAATATTGCCGAGTTGCTTGCATCACCATCGTACACCAGAGATTTTAAGCCTGTATGCGGCTATTTTGCATCATCGTCTATCATTGTACCATTTGGACGTGATAAGGACGTAGGCGCAAGGAAAAACCACTATCTGGTAGGCGTGGCTGCGCAGCCTATGCCACCACCGGGGAACGAGAAAAAGTTTTTGCCCTTACAGGCGAGAGGGGCGCGCCTATGATTACCCAGGGCGCTGCCCTGGGCTAGGAGTTTCTGCCCTTTCAGGGCGTGCTGCTTGAGTAGCCTTGTTGTATGGCGCATTACCGAGATAAATAAAATAAAAAATACGTGAAGGCATATAATAATTCCGGAGGCCCTTGCGTTACTTAGATAGATATAAAGAACATTTTTAATACTAAAAATATGAAAGATAATGAAGAAATAGTAGCCATTCCTTATAATGATCATGCCATTTTCGTTGATGAGTATGGCTTATTGAGTGAGCGTGTTGGTATAGCATGGAAGAAGGACAAAGATATTCCAGATAGATTAGACAATCCGTATTATATCGGCGATGATGACTACTGGCATATCCCTGCAGGTACAATGGACGACTTTGATGAAAACCCAGTCATCGCCCATCGTGGCGAAACGATACCCTTTGAAAATCTATGTCATGTCTTTGGATATACTCGAGATATTTCATCACTTATTCCTAATCTAGAAAATTATGATGTTCATATAGATAAATCGAATATGACTGGTTCCTTAAAGGTCTTCATAAACCACTGCTTTTATATTGACGGAGATTCTGAAGATAAATGCTGGTATTGTGAGCTGACGGTAGAAACAGACAAGAAGGTGGTAGTAATGTCTTTAGATGAGATTCTACGTTCTTCGGCTAGCGGTTTAGAGGATGAGGAAGAGGAGATATTAGAAAAGCTGAGAGACCGCCTAGTTCCTTTCCTGATAGAATACTGCAAGCTGTTTCGTTCTAAGGTTGAATTTGGAGTTTTCTTCAGGAAATCAACTTCTCCGAATGCTGACGGCCGCAAAAAGGAAAACCGTATCATCTATGATAAAGAAAAGAAGTATCTCGGAACGATAAGGAGATTCGTGCAAGATGAATTTAATAAGCAGTGGAACGAGTTCCTGGATAAAGAGTATCAGGAGGAAGCATATAAAAGTAAGTCTTACGAATGGCAGCAGGAAGCCGCCAGCAAATACGACAAGAACCCGAACCTGACGGAATAGGTTTCCTTACGTTATAGCATCGGTGAAAAATCACATAGTTTCGCCGATGCAAATGGGAATAGAGCTTTTAAATATATCTATAACAACTTTAAAAATTTTTGGCTTATGAGAACTAAGAAGTTTTTGTTTGCCACCACCTTTGCGATGATGGCAGCGTGCATGATGATGAATACCTCATGCACCGAGTATGTGGAAGATGCAGTAGAGAACGGAGGCAGCCGGCCTATGACGGGCAAGACTACGGTAAGACTGCGGTTTACTTCGCCAGAAGGCGATGACGTGAGCGTGAGCCAGTCTGCCCGACAACTTGCCTACCCTATCATGCGTGCCGAGCTGGCTGCCAACGGCAAGGCGATGACCGACCTCTACATCTTCGATTACGACAAGGCAAGCGGCAAATTGCTCCAGGTGTTACACCAGACTGCTGATGCCGAGGACTTCGCAGAACCATCCCTGAGTCTCGATTACGGCGATCATACGCTGAAGGTGATAGCTACGAGAAGCGAAACCCCTACCCTACTCTCTGCTGATGGCTCGTTATGGAGTCTGGCAGATAATACTGCCTTTTCGGTGTCTGCCGATGGTGCCCTTCCTGCTGTGCTTACGAGCACGAAGAACTCTGACAGCTTCGGCGCTGTGCAGGACGTGAGTATAAGCGTCGGTCAGAACCAGAGTATCAATATCCAACTGGAACGTATCGTGGCGAAACTGACGGTAAAGAACACCGGAACATATCCGGAAGATTGCAGTACCCTGCAGTTGCAGCTCGATGAATACAAGCAATGGGACTGGCAGACCTTTGCCGCCACCGGAAAGGTATCGAACCTGCGTATCGCTGACGTTACGAGATATGCCGGCAAAACCTCCTCTTCCCTCTTCTATTACTTCCTGGTGCCAAAGGATGGCTATACTACGGACATCACCTTCACCATGAACCGCAAGGGCAGCACCGAGCCTTACACCTCGTTTAAGCTATCGAATATCAGTTTGCAGCGCAATCATGTAACGGTAGTAAGCGGCTCTTACTATAACCACGAGTCCACCCTTTCGGTATCGCTCAATGATGCTTGGGAGGAAGAGCAGAGCACGGTAGAGTTCTGATTTAAAGGTAAAAAAGTAAAAGGGTAAAAAGGTAAAAAGAACCTTAACCCCTTTACGTCCCCGTTCCCAGCGATTCTATCGCTGGTCCGCTATCAAAGGTGCATTCGTACTATGGTACGATTGCACCTTTGTACTTTCGTGCACTTGCACCTTTACACCTTAGTACCAAGGTTCATTCACACCATGATACTTCGGTACGTTTACACATTAGTACTTTAGTTCATTTACACACCAGTATATTTACACTTTGGTACACATACTCTTTTGCACCCTAGTACTTTTGCACTTTGGTTCATTTGTACACCAGTACTATAGTACTTCGGTACGTTTTCACCTTAGTACTAAAGTACTATTATAAATACTAATAATTAAATATGATTAAAATCTAAAAAATAATAAGGTAATTATTTGTAGGAATGAATATTTTTTAGTACTTTTGCACCGTAGTACTCTAGTACTTTTGTTCAAATGCGCGAAAGAACCTAAGTACATCGGTACGTTAGTACTTTGGTGCAAACGCGAAAAGAAACAACTGTACTTCGGTACTTTGGTATAAATGTACGTTAGTACATTAGTACTATTTCAGCGTATAGAATTTAGAAATAAATATATTAGTTTACGTTTAATACATATTAAAGATTATGGCAGAAAATAGATTGAAAGAAGTTCTTGCCTTTGTCAATCACAAGGGCGGTGTTGGTAAGACTACATCTGTGCAGAATTTGGCTGCAGGTTTGCGTCGTTATGGTAAGGGACACTTTGGGCAGAATATAGCCGGAAAGGAGCGCAAGCCTCGCATCCTGCTTATTGACCTGGACCCTCAGAGTTCGCTTTCCTTCCTCTTCGGATGGAGCGAAACGGCAAATAGAGGATTGCCAACCATGTATGATGCACTGGTGGAGCAGAAGCAGGTTCCTATCTATCAGGTAAGAGAAGGGGTATATCTTTCTCCAGCTTCAAAAAGATTAATCTCTATCGAGCCTTTCCTGAATCAGAGAGCGGTGCCGAGAAAGGCACTCTATAAGCTGCTGTCAAAACCGCTGGCATTGATGACTGATGACGGTGGCGATTTGTCTAGTGATGGAATCGACTGCAACGCCAGCTTTGGGGAGGCAGTCTGCGATTATGCCAATAATAAAGGTGTGGTGAAGATAACAGAGGCTTTCGATTTCGTCTTAATCGACTGCCCACCAGCATTGTCACTGCTTACCTATAATGCGCTGACCGCAGCATCGAGTGCCGTGCTGCCTGTGCAGTTGGAACCTTTGGCAACAAAAGGTATTGCTGAAATCATCAACGCCATCAAGGAAACCCGTGAGGATCTGAATGAGGATTTGGCCGTTCGTGGCTTGCTGATGGTGATGAGTAACGACCAAACCAAGGCGACGAAGAAGTTCAAGAATTATCTCATTGAGACTTTCGGTGATTATGTGTTCGATGCCTATACCCGGAGAGATACCAAGATGGTAGAGGCGCAATCGCTGAATAAGGACATCTTCGAGTATGCGCCTTATTGCAGGGTAGGCATCGATTATGAGCAGCTTACGAAGGAGATACTTGAGAGTATGCCGGAGTAGGGGATAGTGATTAGTGATTAATGATTAAAAATTAGTAATTATGGCAGTAAAACAAAATAAGAAAGCTAAGTCTTTTGACAAAGATTTCGATGATGCGCCTATTGTTCAGGAGAACAAACTTATCCTGGAGCAAGGCAGAGAGCAGGAGCAGGAACAGAGCGTTCCTTCTTCTGGGGGCAGTAACCTGGAGCAGACAGCAGAAACAACTAAGGCAGAGACTCAGCCGGCAGCAGAGCAGCGTATCGCTCCTGCTGTCGATATTAAGCCGATGAAGAGTACGAAGACCGTAAAGCTGATACTTCCTATGGAGTATTACTTCAAGCTGGTGCAGATTAAGGCTTGTACCGACAAGAGTCTTCAAGACCTGGCAGCACAGGCCGTTATGGATTTCGTGGATCATTTCGGCAAAGAGTAGGTAAACAGAAAAGTGTTTTTAGGTAAAATCTCACTAAAGTCTTTTACCTTCTGAGGTACCGAAATATTACCGAGGGGTATAGTTTTCGGTACCTAGGGGTATAGTTTTCGGTACCTAAGGGTATAGTTCTTGGTACAAAGGGTTATAGTTTTTGGTACGAACTATTGACTTCAAGAAGGTAAAATCCTACTAAAGTCTTTTACCTTCTTATTCAATCTTTTTACCGAGGGTTATAGTTTTTGGTACGAAGGGTTATAGTTCTTGGTACGAAGGGTTATAGTTCTTGGTACAAAAAGACCAAAACGGGAGGGTTATAGTTCTTGGTACAAAGGGTTATAGTTCTTGGTACGAAGGGTTATAGTTCTTGGTACATTAAAAATCTCGAAAGTATAGTGTTTATCGGGGTTTCCCTTGATTTGAGGACCCCTATACTGATACTTATACTATTTATTATATTCGTATATATAAGAATGAAAATATATAGGTAATAGTTATGGCTGAAAAAATAATCGAAAAAGTGTTTGACTCTACTCAGGTGTCGTTTAAAGACCTGGAGAGACAGCCTACCGCCGAAGAGCTTTGCAGCTTGCGATGGATAAAGACTCCATGCTCCTATGCTTCACTGGGCAGTACGTTCACTCTGTTGCAGCAGGATATTATGTTGCAGGTGAGCGCCCGACTTCAACGGTGCATTAACCAATATTACGACCAGATGAGATATAAGGAAAAGGTTTTCCCTAAGTCTCCTTTCCTTTCTGAAGAACAGAAGGACGATGTACTGCATATTCAGCTCGATATGTCCGACCTGGTATCATCCCGTTCAAATTATAAGGAAATGTTTCAAGAGTATGCTGACGGAAAGGTTCCTGTGGCCGAGCAGCTAAGTGCTCTGAAGATGTATGTAAAGAAGAACAATGTGGTAGACCTCTATCCGGTGTTTGATAAGATTTCTCTTCCTAAAAAAATATGGAAGATGCAGGACGGAACCGAAAAATGGGCATATTCAGGTATCGTCGACTTGCAGATCAATCATTTTATTGCTGATTATGCTTTTGACTTGAGCAAGGGATATATACCGCACATGGCTCGCGTAGCAAAGACCAGTAAGCGAAGGGTTACACCGAGGGTTTATCTCTGGCTGATGGAGAACAAAGACCGCCCAAAGAAAAAGAAAGGCTTGGATAACCCTTTATCGGTTACTCTTGAAGAATTGAAGGATTTTCTGGGTTGCTATGAAATTAATCCGGAAACAAAAGAAAAAGTATATCAATATCCGAGATATTCCCGATTCAAGAAAGATGTTCTTGATAAGGCGAAAGCTGATTTGATAGAGCAGGCAAAGCGGAACGAGATAGATATTACCTTCGACTATACAGAGCATTATCTGAATGGCAAGAAACGGGGAAACCCTGATTATATCACCTTTGAGGTTTTCTATACGCCGCTCGGCAAATTACACAAGGCAGGAAAATATTCTGAGGGTGAGCTGTTCGATGCGAAGGCTTACGACGTTAAGAAGAATGTGCAGCCTGCATCTTCTAAGATAGAAACGAAGGTAGGCGAGGGTACCGACAAGTGGAAAGCATTCTGCAAGCTCGTTATAGGCGATGCTGAAAAATCACTGCTTTCCCGCATTTCCTTCATTGGCATAAAGAACGGAAGGTTCTGCGTGGAGTGCAGCGATGATGATTTTGAAATGATCCGAAAGCTGGGTATCGAAGAGAAGGCGAAGGAGTTTTTCAATTGCAAAGGTTCATTTGCCCCGGTGTTCTACAGAAGTTAAAGGTAAAAAGGTAAAAAGGTAAAAAGCAAGCCGCCATCCCGTTAGGCTCTTTTTACCTTTTTACCTTTCTTAGTTTGTCCCCTTCATTTATTTCCCTTTTCTTACCTTTGCACCAGAAACATTAAAAGAAAAATGGAAACGTATGAAAAGGAAAGAGATTATTCAACTACTCTTGATTGCAGTAGTGACGATGATGTTTACGGCATGTGCTGCCTCTCGGCGGGCGGTTAGCGATAACCACCAGGAAGTGAAGGATAGCGTATCGGCTATTCAGCAGGATAGCGTGCATCAGCAGGTAATGGTGAATGACAGCGTAGCCATTAAGGTGAGCGAGGATAAGCATACTTCTTCTTCGTCTACGGAGGCGGGCGAGTATGAAGAAACTATCCAGGAACAGATTACCGAGACCACTGATTCCTCCGGCAATAAGCAGACTACCACCAACCGCACAACACATCGCAAGGGCAGTTATAGCAACCAGTCTTCTTATGAGGAGCGATTGCAGATGCAGCAGCAGGAAATCAATAAGATGCAGAAAACCATCGATAGCCTTGCCGTCAGCAGCCGTAACGAAACGGGTACCCACTGGGAGGCCACCGACAGCTTATCAGATACGCAGAAAAAGAATACAGCAGAGACAAAAAAGGCTAACTGGATTCAGAAAGCCAGAAAGAACGCCCTTGCCCTTTTTCTGCTTATCGTGATAGTTCTGGTACTTACAGCAATTAATAAATATACCGACCATGGGGAAGGGAAGAAAGAAACGAAATGATTACGACCTCGTAGATAACGACGAGCAGGCAGAGGTTACGCTGCAGGATTTCGTTATCCCGGCAAAGGTAGAAGCCTTCTGCCGTCAGTACAAGGCGCTGGATCATTGGGTAGACGGTTGCGAAGTGTTTAACGATGCCCGACTTCGGGAGTACTTCAAGGCGATAGTCTGTCCGCTGGGCGACCCGCTTTCTCTTTATCTGCAGGAGTTAAGCTATCATGGTTTCCGCATGCAGAATGATGAGAGTGGTGAGCCGGTTATCTATTGCAGGGCAGTTTAACCCCATTGCGCCCCCGTTCCCAGCGATTCCATCGCTGGTTCCCTTCTCAAAAATACAATATTTCGCCAAAAATATATACTTAAAAATACAATTTTTCTCGAAAATTATATAATAGATTTAAAATACAAGGATTTATGGGTAAAGAAAACAGACCTCACAACTATCTGAAGATAGCAGAGGAGAGTGAGACAGGCAAGAAGCTGAAGGCTTTTTTTGCTGAGTGTAGTGAAGCAAGCGAGAAGGCGAGAGCCTGGGCAGAGAAGCAGGGAGCCGATACCTACTACGAATCGCCCGAAGGCTTTGCAGGTGGTGTGGCGATGGTAGAGTTCAAAAACACGATCAGCAAGGAAGGCTGGACGAACATTCAGACTCCTACCAAGGACGGAATGCAGAGCACATCGCTCTTTATTCCAGAAGAAAACAGCGAACTGGAGAAGGAAATGATGGCACTGCCTATCGTAAATGAAACGGCTCTTATCGCTATCCTGCAGTTCAAACCTAAGATGGCAAAGGGCAAGGAAGGCAAAGAGGTGCAGCTTCCGTTCTCCTTTGGCAATACAACGCCTATCCTCTTCCTGCATCATGGCTTCTTCTATACCGATGTGCCTTATGAGAGCACAAGCGATGACTGCCAGACAATTACGGAGAAGGAGTTCCTTCGCCGCAAGATGTCAGCAGTAAATGAGCATTAATCATATTTCGTCCTTTATATTTTATATATATGTTTATTTCTAAATTTTTATAAAAGGTTATTGTTTTAAAGTAGTTAAAGCTGAAACATTCGCAGCCAGCCGTCCGTGATGGATAGCTGGCTGTTTTCATTTATTCCTCGTTACGATGTATCTCTTCTGCCACCATGTTGTAGCTAGGCTGCTGAGATTCCAGACGGTGGGTGAGTTCGCTGATGAGCTTTTGCTGATCGCCTATCTGCTTCTGCTGTTCGGCTATAATATCAAGCATGCGGTTAAGGGTCTTCAAGCTGATGTCCGGTTCTGCGTTTGCAGCTGGCTCTGCCATCGGGGTAGGCGCAGCAGCATTCATAGGTGCAGCAGCAGCCTCCTTATCCTCTTCTCTTGTCTTGTGTCCCTTTGCGCCTCCGTTCCCAGCGTTCCAAACGCTGGTCCACCCAGGTACCACCGACTCCATCCTCTCCACATCGAGGGGATTGCGCAGCGCCCTCGTCCCCTGTTTGCGCTTCTCATCATTATCTATATATCCCCCATCCGGCTCAAACTGGTCATCTATACCAGGGCATACATACCCGCGCCCGCAGTATCCTTCACTGCCTTGTTGGTCTTTATCCGCATCTACAATAAAAGCCGACAGCGGCACATGAAACGCATTGCAGAAGCGCAGCATGGCGATGGTAGGCAGCGGCGACTTCATTCTTATCCAACTATCGAGGCACGCATTGCTCGTGGTACCCATAGCCTTCATGATTTCTCTATTGGTGATTTTGCTGTTTGCTTCCATCCATTTGTTGAGGAAGCTGTAATTGTAAAAGTACTTCATAGCTCAACTATATTTAAAAGGTGAATAACTCTAATCTGTTTATCTCGAAACTAATTAATATACGTAACCTATGTTAAATTTCCTTAATTTCTAAAAGGAAATATAGGTAACATTTTGTAGTTATAATTTTATTCTTTAAATTTGCACCAAAATTAAGAAATAAAATCGAAATGACAAAGGAAATTATAGAAAAAATATGTAGAAAAAACACTCCATTAGAGGTAAATGATATTTCGGTGGAGGAAAAGAAGAATTTAGCTGAGTTTTTATCAGTTAAGGGCTTCACTATTTCTACATTTTATCTCCGTTTCTTCCAGAAAGGTTTCGACGGCTGGGAGATTCAGGGCATCAACGACTGCAAAAATCAGTTTTTAGCTATACCGGAAGTAGGTAAGCTATTGGCTGAGTATGTTGAAACCGATGCGCTGGGCAACGAGATAGGTAAGAAAGGCTATCTGGCAGAACTTGCCAAGAGTGATGAGCCTGGTGTGTTCTACACCTGTCTGAAGAAAGCCAACAATGGCCTCTGCATGAAGTTCTTTGCCTTTATGGAGGAGCGGGGCATGAGTCGTACCACCATCATCAAGCGTTTCACCGCTGACGACTGGAAGCCATGGGAGAAGGAAGGAATCAGAACGCTTTTAGAAGCGTTCAATGTTGAATGTTAAGCCAAGAAATCGTAACTACATATATGATAGATGTAACCGTTGATTTAGAAACCTGTTCGCTTTCGCCCACCGCTGCCGTGATGAGTATCGGCGCGGTGGCGTGGAAACGCTACGGTAAAGAATCACCATTCTTTGAGAATGGTGATGGTGTGTTAAGAAACTCTACATTCTCTGCTCACATTGACCTGAGGAGCATGTTCCTGAATGGCTTCACCTTCGATCAATCGACGGCAGACTGGTGGAGCAAACAGAGCGATGATGCAAAAGCTGCCTTGCTCGGCAATGACAGCGACGAGGCACCCTGCCAGCCAATAGATGTGGCCGTGAACGACCTGTTCGAATGGATAGCCTATATTAAAAAGAAGCTCGGTGATGAAGAACTTTGCCTTTGGGCGCAGGGTACTGACTTCGATGTGGCGATCTTGAGATATATCTGCTACAAGCTGTGCATCAAGTTCCAGATTAAGCATACCCAACTGAGAGATCATCGCACGTTCTATCTTGAACTTGCGAGAATCGTATGGGATTCAGCCGAGCCAAACGAAGAACCTTTTGACCTAGACAAGGCTTATGCCTTGACTACGGACTATAAGGACATTACGGATGAAAGTGCGGCGCATGACCCGATTTTCGACTGCAAGCGAAGTATCTACTCCACCTGGCAGATGATGAAAAAGATAAGAGAAGGCTATGCCAAGACTGTTTGATTTGCCCTATATCCCTAACCGGAATGGCATACAGAAGAGGCACAGGAACCTATCCCGATACCGAATGCTGCATCGCTTCGCCTATACCGATACGATGAGCGGACTGAAGGATGATATTCCGACCCTTCTCTTCTATGCGCCTTTTGCCCTGCTGAAAGATACCTGTGAGTATCTGTGCAGGATGATGACGGGCAGCGTGGAAGATATGATTATCACGCCTTCACACAGTTGCCGCCGCAAGAACGGCAAGATCTATTGGAGGCAGGAGGTGCAGATTATCGGTCTAGATACCGAATTTCTCACGATGGAAAGTCTCTCGCAGATGATAGTACACCGTATGGAAACCATCTGCAACTGTAAGATAAGGCATTATCGCCTGGAAACATTCTTGAATTTATAAAACGTGAAGATATGAAGAAATAAAAGATATTACTTCGGTACGATATACACTTCGTTTCCGATTTTTATTTTGTTAGACAACCGAGCCATCGGTTAAAATGGCAGGAAGACCGGACGGGCGATAGGTGGACGCTGAAAAGCTTCACTGACAAGTTGATACCCCCCACCGCAGTCTCGGAACGATAAGTAAAGAGTCTGATTAAAAAGCCTGAGGAATACCTATCGATGCGGTAAGCGGGGCATCCTCGAAATTGGCGGTATCGCCCCGAAGGTCTTCTTTCTTTGACAATATGATATAAAGAGAATAGGGGAGGCAGTCTGGAAACGCTCTTATGCAAGGGTAGTGGGAGTCAGTAATGCCCCACGACTACGCTGTACACTGCATCTTTGCCGGTGCTAAGGAGAGACGTGATTAGCGTTATGCTGCGTCTTGGCAATCGGAATATTCAGCCTGCGAGTATCACAGATTTTCAAATGCTCCGACCGCTCGCCCGAATATAAGCCGGCAAAAGGTGTAAACGCTTGAAGTTTTGCCTACCCTTCGTGCCTTCGTTCCCAGCGATTCTATCACTGGTCAATGGTCAAAAGCGGTGCCTTCCCTTCTCTTTTAACTCTATAAATACTCTTAAGATATGTTATTCCACCCTATATTGAATCAGATTGCAAACCTTGACATGGCTTTCCTCGTAAAGCCTGCCGATGAGCAGCGCATCGAGGGACAGACAGCCTGTTTCTGCCCCCTCTGCCAGAAGGAAGAGGCAGACGATGGCGATCAGGGCAAGGCAAAGCAGACTCCTCACCTCATTATATACAACAATGAGCGAGGCGGTATGTATAACGGTGTAGGAGTGGAAGACAATTCCAAGGCAGAGCATGGTGCCCTGCGCTGGATGTGTACCAAGACCGGCAAGTATGGCTATGGAGCCTTAGAGCTTTATGCTGCCATGCGCAAACTGCCGATGCACGGAGCCAGTCTGCTGCGTCTTTGCCATGACCTCATCGTGAGGGTATATGGCGACAACGAGAAGACGAGAGCCAAATGGCCGATGCTCTTTGCAAAAATGGACTACCGTACCATCGCTCCACAAACTATAGAGACGTTCTCTTTTATGCCAAAAACAGATTTTAATCCCCAGGAGCTTGCAGCCCTGGGGTGCGAAGTCACATCTGTAAAAGGCATTCCGCAGTACGGCTTCGGAAAGGACTTCAATACCAAGATGTTGAACGAAGATTTCCGCATCTATGCCGTGGACCAGGTAACGCTGCCTAACGTAGTGAGAAACGGACAACTGGTAAGTGAAGTGATTTACGGCACACCCTGGAACCCTCTCTTCGTCTGCTTTGCTACAGACGTGATAGCGCCACAAGGCAGTTGCGGCTGCTTCTTCCGTCCAGCCATACAGCAAGACCCTATCGTCTTCTCCACCTGTGAGGAGCATAGCGTAAGAAAGGTGAGCAAATGGCTGATGGGGGACCCGGTGTTTGTTCATGCAGCCGAAAACAGAACGGCTGAAAATACCGCCGTTTATGCGGCTATCAAGAAATATCAGCCTGATGAGGTCTATACAGAAGAAAAAGAAATATGGGTAGAGAATCTGGATAAGGATGACCAGCCGAAAGGAACATTCCACACCGAAAAGGTGGATATTCCGATCAATGAAATCAAGGCGCAGAACATCGTGTTCTGCCGAACACCCGAAGACGCATTGAGCGTATATTACGCTATGCAATCCTTACGGAAGGATAAGGCTGGCGACAAGTTCTTTGAAAAGAATAGCTGTTTTCACGTAGCCTTCTCTATAGGTAGAGGTAACTTCTGGTATATAGAAAGAGGGGAGTGGAGACAGGAAAAGCTGGATTTCAGCGGCGTGCAATATCAGAAAATGAAGCGATTTGCCGAAAGGGTTATTATGATCTATCCAAATGATATTACATCGCAGCGCAACTGCGGTGCCATCGCCACCAAATTCAGTGATATTTGTTATGCCATGCTGCCTGAGTCTTTCCGTGTGCGCTATAACCAGCGCTGGCAATGGCTCTATGGTTGCACACCGAGGAGCGTAAGAGATTACATGCTCACGTATCGTATGTCTGATGAAGACAATTTCCGGTTCGACCATGATATTCGTCTGCCATTATTCTCCAAGCTTCGGGGAGCCAAGAACACCGACCCCTTCGATATAGAATATCCGAGAGACCCCCGCAGTGGCAAGCAAAAACCTTGCACCTGTAAGATTTCGCCTACTAAGGTGTGGCTTTTTATGACGAGTCACGGATATTACCGCAAAATCGACCCAGAAAGCAATGACCTCGTAGGTCAGTTTATCCACCTCGACCGATGCTTTGTCGAATACATCGACGGAAAGAGCATCATACAGGCAACAAAGGAAAAACTCTTGGAGTTTTGCGAACAGAGTTGGAGACATAACGAGCAGGAACAGAAGTTGATGAGCGATTGCGCCAATCTGATAGACAAGAATTTCTCAGAGAAATCTGCCGGAGGATTGCAGAGTATCGTCATCGATTTTACGGAAGGTTACAGCGAGAATGTAGAATATTTCTATTTCCGCAACGTGGCATTGAAGATAACACCGGAGTATATCACTCCTATCAGTTACGACCAGTGTAACTTTTTCATCCCTGCCACTGCCCGAAAGCCATACGACTTCACCATGCGTCATTTCGACCCGCCGTTCATCATCAAGCAAAGTGATGAATATACCCGTAGGGAAAACGAGATAGTGCAGAAGGAAGCGCAGAAGAATGAGGACGGTTCGCCAGTATTCAGCAGCTTTGAAATCAGTCAGATGAAAAACGACCTGCGAGAGTGGGGTACCGTTTACCGATGGGATGTTGACTGGCGAGGTAAGAAAGATAGAGAATTGTGGCCTATGCTCCGTATTCTGCGAGGTTGCTCCAATGTGCTTTGGCAGGAGGAGATTGAAGCAGATAGAAGCAAGCATGAGCTATCGGAAGAAGACAAGGCAATCATCAATGCCCATTTCGTAAATATGATTTCTGGTATAGGTAGGGTATGTTACAGAGATTTGTCGGGTACTGACAGCCAAAGCATCCCCTATTTGTTGGAAGATCAGATTGAAGACGAGAAGCAGGCTTCGGGTGGTTCTGGAAAATCCATGGTAGTGCGTGTGTTCGTAGGTTCGGCAGTCAATGTACTGAACATCGATATGAAGCGATTCATCACCACTGCCGATGCCCGTTTCAGTCTGGGCGAGATACAGCATAATCCAGGTATGTATCGAACGATACATTGGGAGGACCGCCCGAAATCTTTTCCGATGGATTACTTCTATGTGATGGCAACAACCGGTGTTACGCTGGAGTGTAAGGGAACGGATATTAAAACGCTCAGTCTGAAGGATTCACCTCTTCATATCGTATCATCCAATTTCCCCTATGATGGTGGAGTAGATTCTACAGCAGGACGTTTCCCACAGATAGCATTCTCCAACCGCTTTGCCCGAGAGAATACGCTGAAGCGCAAGATGGCTCGTTCGCCTGGTGATATATTGAAGGGTTTTAATCCTGCCCCAGAAAAGTTACCCGATATAGCGAGAAATCAGGCTATCTACATCACGGCACTAGCCGTGCAGTTCATGATGCGCTATCATGTAGTAAGCAAGGCTCCTCAGCTGAACCTGCGAAGACGTAATATGATTTCGGAGATTACGGAGAGTTGCGTGCGCTATTTCGAGTTCTTCTTCTCTAGGGAAGAAGTTTACGGTGTTCCGATTTGTGCCGATGAAATGTTCAATGAGTTTATCCGTGATTGGGCTGATGCCAGTGAGGGCAAAAGCAAGGAGTATAGCCGAGCCATCTTCAAGAAGAAAATTCATAAGTATTGTGAATCGGCGAATATCAAGTGCAATCCTGAACATCTCTTCGAGAACGTGAGCGACAAGCAACGCAACTGTTTCAAGATGAAGGCATGGGTAACGCAGGAGTACTTCGTAGGCAGGGAGTGGGAGAATGATAACACGATAGAACCGAAGTTCATCCGTTACATCCAAACCTCTAAGCATGTGTTCTTCTTCTATCGGCCAGGCAGAGATACCATCCCTACCGATTATGCCGAACTGAAGCGCATAGCCAAGGAGTTTGCCGAAGCCCCAGACCCATTACCATACCGTGATGATGATGGCAACATCGTGCAGCTCACGCAGGAAGAGGAAGACCGCTGGAATGCCTATCAGAAGCGCAAGCAGGGCAGGTTCGCGTCTGCACAGAATGCGCAGAACAGCAGCGCCGCAGCTACGGTAGATAGCATAGATAAAGATACCCTGCCTTTTTAAAGGTAAAAGGGTAAAAAGGTAAAAAGAACCTTAACCCCTTTGCGTCTCCGTTCCCAGCGATTCTATCGCTGGTCATCTTTAAGTTAAAGCAAAAATGGCAAAGAAAGAAGAAACAAAAAAATCGAATTTTTATAGAATATAATAAGTATATGGCAAGTTTTTCCGGTAATATTGACCTTCTCTCCCTGAACGGAGCGAAGGTTCTGATTGGTCTTGACGAGAAGAATGCACAACGTCCTTACGTTTGCATTCCAATCGATGTGAACGAGATTAGAGTAGAGGCATCTAAAAATGATGCAAGTAAGCAGGTGGCTAAGATGAGAGTTATCATCGACCCTTTCAATGACGCGTATAAGAATAAGATACGTCAGAGCAACGCCGAGCGTGGAGACACCAACAAGAGTGTGCCTACCCACGAGATGAAGATTTCTTATTCGGTTGATTACGTCAAGGCTGTAGCCCAGAGATTCCCAAAGCTCGTAGAGCAGGTGAAGGAAGCTGGAAAAGAAAAAGACCCTGACATTGTGAACCAGGACTTCAACGATGAAAATAGCCACCTCTTTAAGGCTATCCGTACCCGCATGAATAAGCGAATCGCCTCTCTTTTCCAGCCGCAGTTAACTGCTAATCAACAGCCATATCCGCAGCAAGCCTATGGCTCTGCCGGCAACGCCACAGCCTATGTACCGCCAGCTGACGGTCAGGGCTACCCAGATATGCCGAACGAAGACGATCTGCCGTTCTAAACTCCGTTCCCAGCGATTCCATCGCTGGTCCGTAATAACAAAAATAAAGAATAAATAAAAATGAAAATACAAGCTCAATCATCTATATTGCTTCGCCAGGCTCTGCAGAAAGCAGCGAAGTGTATTGACAGCAAGTCAACCATAGTAGCACTCAGCAACGTGCTCCTTATCCAGCGTAAGGAGGATGGTAAGTTCTTCTTCGTAGCCGGAAACACTGATTCGGAACTCATTATCCCTGTGCCTCTCAGTATCGTAGATGGCAGCTTCAAGGAAGATGTAGTTCTGCCTATCGGCAATCTGCTTTCGCTCCTCTCTACGCTCCCTGATTGTGTGATTACTCTCGACCTCTCGCAGGATAAGGAACGCAATATGAAAATCGAGTATTGCACTCAGAACGGAGAGAATGTAAAGAAGGGTAACATAAGTCTGGTTTATTTCAGTGCAGAGGATTTTCCTCGTGCGCAGCAGCCTAACAATGCTGATATTCATATCGCCCTTCCGATGGCAACCTTCAAGAACGTGCTCGCTCATGCCGGAAAGTTTGTTTCCGATTCTGAGTTGCGACCGATTATGAAGTGCCTCTGCATCGATGTAGCCGAGGACCGAAGTGATGTGACTTTTGTGGCATCGGATGGCCACCGACTCATCAAACTTATTCATACCAACAATCCTGAGACTGGTGGCAGCGATTTCTTCCGTGAGGGTACACCAGGTAAGATTCTCGTACATAACGCCTACTTCAAAACCCTTTCCGTTTTCGAGGATTGTGAGGACATCGATATTGAGGCAAACGAAACCATGGTTCGCTTTACTTCGGGCGATATTACCTTCATCTGTAAGAAGGTGTCAGGCCAGTATCCTAACTACAACTCCGTTATCCCGAAGAAAAACCCTTACAAAGTGGTAGTTGACAAACGGGAGTTGGCAAATGTCGTAAAACGTGTGGCTCTGTTTGCAAGTGAAAGCACCAACATGATTGTGCTCAATAGGGAAGGTATGTTCCTCGATGTGGCAGCGCGAGACCTCGACTTCAATATGGAAGCCAACGACCAGGTAATTATCATGGATAGTACTTGTCCGGAAGACCATCGCATCGCTTTCAAGGCAAGCAGTCTGCTCGTCTCACTGGCACCTATCCCTAGCGATACCATCTGTCTGCATCTGGGCGACTCGAGCCGCGCTGGTGTCATCACAGCCAATGAGTCATCACCACGAGCATTGACGCTGCTCATGCCGATGATTATTGAAGAATAAACTTACATCGAACGAATAAGATAGAGATAAGATTATGGACGATACTTTGCTCTTTATCCCCCCTTGTTGCGTGGATAAAAAACTGCCCAAAGCCGTGATGCAAGCACCACGGCGGGCATTGAGCTTTTTTACTCACGGCGATGTGCTGGTAGATAAATTCTTCCACGCCATAGGCTATATGGTAGATACAACGCCCAACCGCACAACGAAAAACCATTTCTGCGTGATGGTGCTGGCGATGACCGTAAGCAGAACATCTGCCACTGGCTATATCATCAACTATCTGCAAACGTGTTTTGAGCGAGGTTGGATTACCCACCTGGTGCTCTCTACAGATAAGAATGTGGAAGACTGGATTGATATTCACCTGCAGGAGTGGAAGGATAGAATCTTATATGTGAGTCATAAGGACGTAACCGCACAGACTTCTCACATGGTGCTCTATAACGAGGAAAAGGCTTTTACCGTAGCTGGTCCGATGCTCGATACGCCAACGGGCAAGCTCTCGTATTATTCGATGGTGCTCTATCCTAACTATTCGGCATGTGATGATGCTTGCGACTGGTCAAACCCATTGAGAAACATCTGTTTTCCTGATGCTTTGCGCCACCGTCAGAAGATAAAAAAGGATAAGCTGAAGGTAAAAGATGCTATTCTTAACCGTTTTCTGAGCACCGATTTCCCGCCTTATGCAGAAGATGCAGCGTAGGAGAGTCATCACGATTATCACGACTTCGGGAGCATGATGTAAGCATTCATAAACTAATGGAAAAGAGTTATGGCAAAATATCATCAGTCTTATCAGAACCTTCGTCAGTTCTGTGAGAAGTGGCAGTGGATAGACCCACGTAGCGGACAGCAGGTAACTGGCTATATTCATCCGCAGACAGCGAGAAACGTAAAGCGCAAATCGTTCTACATCAAGTTCCTCACCAAGACTGGGCATGTAGATGAAGGTGAATGCGTCTGCCTGAAGGTAGATATTCTGCGCCATCAGAGAAAAGTGCAGTTCGTAAACAGTGGAGAAATCCGCGTGGTTAACGATATACTGGTACTCGAAGTAGATGGCACAAGGTTCATCACCCATTAATGATAATTCATGTTTTAAGATTCAATATAGTTTATCGAAGATTTTTAAAGCTCTAATTGTTAAATTATTGAATTTGTGTAGATGTTTCATAGTATGATGAGCCTTTGGCGAAAGGCTGATTCTGTATAACTACAAGCAAAAGCAATGTAGGGTTGTCTATTCACATTTCCCTATACCTCCCCGGTGCGTGAGCATAGGGCGCTTTTTAAACTGGAATATTCATTTTTAAACAATATATAGATTATGGTAGAAATTCCCTTTTTAGTAAGAATCGCTCTTATCCTGATAGGGGCAGTTCTCGTAGCCTTTATCTTAAAAAGGTTCAATCGAAAAAAGGAAGTAAATGCGTTAAAAGATTTAAGCGGATTTACTTCTTTGCTCAATGATTGGGAGCGTTCCGGTCTGTTTCATTGGCAGGTGAAGGGTAAGACTCTTTTGCTGGAGCAGAGCCTCGCAATCTTCATCATGTCGCTGGGACCTGAAAAATTCAAGAAGTTTCTCAATCTCTTAGCGCAGCTTAAGAATGCCGAGCTGATAGGCAATGCCTACGAACAGCAGCGCATAGACCTGGAGACCGCAGCAGTGAGGGATGCGCAGGAGAAAACGTCCATTAAGCTGACTGATGCTGATATTCAGCGCATCCGTCTGAATGCTAGAGAGAATATGCAGCATATCGATATGAAGAGCATCCTCGATGCTATCCATGAGTTTGATATAATGATTATCCGCAGTAGTGCTATATCTTCTGCTGATGCTACCCAGGAAGGTGGCGAGCTTGTAGCCGTTGGCCACTTCGATGGTAAAAAGGTGGAAATGGCGATGTGGGATGAAATCAAGAACGATTTAAATGCTGAAAAATAAGATATGAATATCAAAATATTAAAAGAAGGCGACCGCTATCACGTCTATATAGGCGATAAGGATTTGTGGCTATCAAGAATGGAACTGGTAGAACTTCGCCATAGTATCAATTCTATCCCATTATAGAATAATTAGTATATGAAAACAATCGTGATAGCCAAGGAGGCCTGGCTGTGCAGTCAACTCAGCATAGCCAAATATTCCGGAGGCATTGATATATCAGATGAGGAAAATGGCACACGTCATTTTCTGGTAGTAGATGGGAAAGGTCAGCCTTACCAGGGCAAACTGATTCCTAGTGCACCTGCCGATTTGGTGGATAAGGAGTTCCTTCCTTTCTACCGTAAACTGGGCAGAGATAAGTTTATATCCCTCGTATCAAGGGAACCTCTCGCCTCCCGCAAGGGACTGAAGCAGATACTATCTGCTGCAGTTCTGGAAGAGAAAGAGAAGAAGGCAGCAAAAGAAGAGGAACTGAAGGCACGCCAGCCTCCCCTCTTCGACTAAGAAAAGTTTTATAATACAATTAAAATTGATAGAGATTATGAGAACATTAGAAGAATTTCAGAAAGAAGTCCTTGCGCCTTTACGCAAGGAGAGAGACGAAAAGCACAAAGTTGCTTTGAAAATCAAGACCGATGGCGGCGAGGCTTTTGCGAAACGCAAGAAGGAATTCCTGAATAAGGAAGTTGAGTTCAAAGAACGTCAGAAATCTAGCCTGAAAGAATTTCTCGGCAAGCAAACCTTGGAAAAGAAATCTTTCTTCGTTCAGCAAGATGCTGCTCGTGCCGAAGCTCATGCCCTATATCAGAAAGTTTCCCAAGACTACAAGATTGCTAAACGCCGTGCCAACGAGGAGTTTATGGATAAGTTAGCCATTGCCTATGCTGAGTACAATAAGGAGCGAGTAGCCGCAGGTGAGCAGCCTGTATATTATGACAATCGCCGTGAGAAATCAGCAGAGGAACATAAGGCTGGTTATCAGGAGGACGGCTGGCCGGAAGAACCAGAATCGGAGGCTGAAGGATGAGTTTCAGAAACACGAAAACCCCACGCAAGCTAACTGGCGAGGCGAAGTATCAGATACCGATGAGGGCAACACCCGAAAGCAACGGTGTGAAAACCTATGTGCTCGAAGGTGAGCTGAAGAAGAAGTTCATTAAACTCTTCCCCAAAAACTCCAACCGCAGAATGATGGAATGGTTCGGTATCTCCTTTTCTACTGTCCAGAGGTTTAAAAACGAACTCGGACTGAAAAAGAATATGAAAGCTATACGCCGTCAGCAGACAATGGACGTTAAGAAAACCTGCGAGGAGAACGGTTGGTACGATTCCCTCCGGGGTAAACCGACAAGTGAAGCTTGTAGGGAAGGTACTCGCCGATTGCGAGCATCCGGCTTGTCCATTAAAGGAACTCAAGAAGAAAAATCCTCGTCGATATAAGGCTTATCTTCTCCGTCGGTCAGAAGCTCGCAAGGAACTCTTTCGGAAGGAACGTTTGCGAGAAGAATATGGCTTGGAGCGCAAGACGAAGTTAAACATTCCGCAGCGACCAATGAAAGGCGCGGCTGCATCGTTCAAGAACATGATGACGCATCGCTTCAATTACTTCTCTGTTCCCGGTTACCCATGGTGGTTAGCATACGATAGCGAAACCAATCGCTCGGAACGCAGCGAGGCTACCGCCCGAAAGCATGGCTTTGAGATTATCGAAGGAGAGGACGATGATTCGCCTGATACTTCAAAGTAATAATAAACAATAAACAACGATTCTAAAACTGAATCTGTATGATCAATAAACAGCAAAACATACTTCGAGCTTTATTGAAGAAGTATAAGTTTAAAAGCGTGAGCAATATGGTTCGCCAGGCTCTCGGTATCAACTACGAGAACTTCCTTCAGAAGACAGAACCTCTCTACGTTATCCCCCGCATAGCCTCCTGTTATGCCGATGAGAACGATAAGAATACCCTGATGGGTGTAGTATATAAGGAATGGCTCAAGGACGTAGTAGAAAAAGCCTGGGTGAAACCGCTCAATGCTTACATCGACGAATACGGCGAGCGCATCGTGCTTTCTGCTATCTACTATCTCATCGACAACGGTCTGTGGGAAGTGTACGAAGGTCGCCTTGCACTCGATGCCCAGGAAGATAATTACTACGATAAGCTGGGAGATATGCCTTCCGCTATCGAGTTTGTTCAGGAGCAGCAAGCCGAGGAGAAGAAGGAAGAAGAAAAGAAAGCCGCCGAGGAAGCCGCCGCAAAGAAAGAAACTGCCCAGCAGCAAGCCGCCGCCTCTTCACGTCTCCATCTCGCTCCCGTTCCCAGCGATTCTATCGCTGGTCAGAAAGAAGCCTCCCCAGGCTATACCCTCACCGCCGAGGAAGCTGTAACCCTCATCGGTACCACTTCCGAAACCTGCACTCAGTTAAAGCAGAACATAGAGCGCCTGTTCGATTTCATCCATACCGCCACCGATACGGATGCCCTTCGCCAGAAACTATCCGATCTGCAACATCAGATGGAGGATATGAAAGCACAGCACCAAGATGAAATCGCAGCTTTGCGAAAAGAAGCCGATGAAGCCAATTCTACCATGCTCAAAGCCAGTGACTATATCGCCAAGCAGAAACTGGAGGCTAAGGAGGCTCAGAAGCAATATGATGAGCTGAATGCCAAATACAAGAAGGCTCTCGATGAGCGCGATGCTGCCGATAAGGAGTTGGAAACCTACAAGAAACTCCTCGAAGAGGAAGCCAACCGCGAACAGCTTCCTAAGAAGAAGGTTATCCCATACAGCGTATTAGATGCCGTTCCTCTCTTAGGCAAAGGTGTAATGACCGGTCTGGTACCCGTCCTCGCAAAGTACAACATCGTGGTAGATTACAATAAGTAGAAAGGCGTATGGATCATAGAATAATTGATATTCAGCTGCCATTACCGAAAGGAAACGATAAAGACCCTATCACTTTGGTACCTACCTTCTATAGAGGAGGAAACGCAGATGATACGGCATATTTAAAATTCAACAATGCCGTTAAGCGTATGTCAGAGCCTAGAGAGGTGGAGCGTACAGAAGTTGATGTGGAGTTCGTAATTCGCAATGATGCTGGCAGTCTTTATGCCGTGGTGTATCATTATGCTGATGGTAGGGTAGAGGCTGATATGCTGGTTAAGGCAAAAAACGGCTACTGGTCATTTTATTGTTCAAGAATGCGTTTCCACCCCAACTTTCCGAACGTTTATCTTCCGTCGATATGGGGATATAAACGTCTTACTGAATTGCAGATAGCACAAGAGCTTGCTCTGGCTGCTGTAAACGTAAGCAAGCTGATTCCTTTCGGCAATTATGCCTTAACGGTATATCCTGGAGGCATTAATGTCGTCAGATGTAACTTTAAGGATGGTGAGTTGTTTGCTGTCGAGAATATTGATTTTATTGCGTATGAGGATTTCGAGCGTGATGAGATTAAGGATTTCTATCCCGGAGTGCTCAAACGATATGTACTCAATCAGGGCATGAATATTGAAGACTTCCCCGAAGATCTGATAAAGAAAATCGTAGAGGAGAGTCTTGAGAGTTTGAAACGGAAGTATGGTAAATAAAAAAGATAAAGACAATGGCAAAAATAAAGATAAGCGGTTCCGAACCTGTCAAGTATGGGCCGCATGATTTTCAGTTAGGCGATTACGTCTATGCTCCGGTATCTCTTAATGATCCATCGAAGGGGAACCAGTTGGCATGTATCAGCAACCAGGATAAAGATGGTTGCACTCTATTCTTTGTGAAGGCGTACCGCAAGGTTTATAGAGAATACAAAATGCTCTATCTTGTGCCGATAACGGAGGAATGGTTAAAGGAAAATCCGCAGGTGTTTGCTCCTAGCGATGATATGAAGCCGTTGGAAGCAACCCTTCATTTTCTTATCAGTATAAATTCACTGCCAAGCGTTTTAGCTGTGAATATCGTATCGTGGTTTACGAATTGTATTATGAGATCGAAGAGGAATATCAGCGCCTTTGTCGTGAAGGTGTCTCTTATTTTACCTGTCTCAATGAATCGCAAGGAAAGGCTACGATAGCGCAAATTGCATCTATGAATCCTGTAGCAAAGATTCCTGGACGTTATATTTGCAAACCTCCAGGAGTTATGCAGATAGTAAGCATTCACGACCTGCAGCATTTTCTCCGTCTTTGCGGTTGCGAGGAACTGAAGGTCCCTCAGTCTTTATTAGAAGATTAAGTAAAAACAAAACGATATGGATAAAACAAAGTTAAAGAAACTCTTTCATGAGTTGAAGGCAACAACCTCAGATGCGATATTCACAGCATTCATGTTCGCAATGCTCTATCTGCTGATTCATGCTCTCATTACCGATTACAGAGAAGGCGACCGGATAAAAGGCAGCAGTATCACCGTAACCTCCCAAGGTCACGAGTACATCATCTTCGAAACCGACAAGGGCTACACCTGCTGCATTCATTCAGCCTCCTGCTCCTGCCAAGTCAAAAAGCAAAAGAGCGCCCCCGTTCCCAGCGATTCTATCGCTGGTCCTAAGAAGAATCATTTAAAGTAATAGCACTATGCACATATTTAAATTAAAAGAAGGTTCTAAGTCTTTCGAGTGGGTGAAGGACGTGATAGAGAAGGAGCGAAAGCAAAACGCAGAGTATTGTGGTCGCATCCGCAAAGCGATACCCTTCCAGTTAACCCGAGTCATTGCCTCTTCCGTAAACTCAACTTTTTCCAGAAAGTTGGAAATCTATGAGTTTGTTGTTACTCCAGAGGAGTACGAAACATTGGATAAGGAAGTCTGGAGCAAGACTTATCATGATGATAATCAGTTTTGGATAACTCCTAATCTGAATAATGAAGAGGGTATGGCTATAAAAGAAGTGATGTCTTCATATCCTCCAGTTACCAATCACGATGATATTCTGAAGAAGTTAGGGCTGCGTGCCATCGTTTCCTGCATCCCTTTCCGTCCTACTAATCTTTTCACCCATGATGGTAAGTATTATTTCGTCCTTACCGATGATTTGGTTATCAAGGATAATGAAAACAACGATGATTTGGAGTTGATAACTGAGGAGGATGCCAAGCGCCTCACCGGTTTCAAGGATGAGCGGGTAGATTATAGCAAATAGCGCATGACAAACAAAGACTTTTTTGATGTGTATCGGGGGAAGCCAGCCCTTTATAAGGGAAAGGATATTGGCGCATACGTAGCAGGATATGTCGGTGAGAAGTATATCATCTTAGGGTTTCACGATTATACAGGCTGCATCCTGAGATTTACGGCTAGAGTCAATAAAACTCTCGACGGAGTATACACCTCATATCGATTCGCTAAATTGAAGTATGTAGAGGTAGTAATTTAAAAAGAAATAGCTATGGCAAAGAAAGAAGAACTGAAGGAAAAAACGGCAGAAGAATATGCAGGTATAGGCACAAGAGTCTTCGTCTGCAGAAAAGAAGATTTTGAAAGGCATCCCGGCCAGCCTTATATTAATGAGGAAGGCAATCTGGTAACATTCATAGGCCAGGGCGATAATAAGATGGAGTGGGAACACAGGGAGAAGCTGATGGGCGAAATGTGGCATGAGTTTCCTCTAGTAAACAGCAGCATTACAGCCTCCGGTCCTAGTTTTTGTGTCGATGGTCACCAAAAGAGCGAGGAAACGCCTCGTGGTTTTACCGGCACCTTTCTGGTAATAGATGATAAGGAAGCGCACTACGAAGCTCAGATGTTGGCGAGAACGGTATTACCGGTATTCAGCAAGTCTATGCTGCCTATCACGCTTCCTCATACCCCATTCCAACTGCGTGATAGCTACACTAAGCTATACCGGAACCCTCATAATTTCTTCTATTCAGCAATGGGAAACATCTATTCTTCTTCTTTCTTCCGAAAGAAATCAGAAGAAGAAGAACAGTTGTTCGAAAAGCTGGAAACAGCGCTGAATTTGGGTAATTTACGAAGTATACGCTTCCGTTCCCATTCCATCACTGGTTAAAAAGTAAGTAATATGGCAGAAAAGAAAATACTCACCATTCATCTTACTGATGAGTGGTACCAGAAGATAGCTAGCGGAGAGAAGACAGAGGAGTATCGGGAATGCTCTGTATACTGGACGATTCGTCTGTTAAGAAAGGATATACCGAATAGGCCAAACGTGATAGCTGGTGTAGCCAAATATCATCGTGCTTCCGATAGAGGCCTTTTCGTGCAAGGTTATCTCACCGGAGGTCTCAAGCACACTTCGGACAGTCCGGAAGATAGAACTTACCGCAAGGAGGTATTAGAGCCTTTCACACACGTTCATTTTCTCCTCGGCTATCCGAAAGATAACCAACCGTATATCGAGAAGGAAATCGACGAGATAACGGTAGATAAACCAAAGAAGGGCATGTGCCCTGATGCGTGGCTAAAAAAGAATATGTTCGTAATCAGATTCAAATAATTCATAAAAAGGTTTGATTAATATGGAAAAGGAAGAAGTAAGAAGTTTACATCAGTATATCAAAACGTTTCAATCTACAATGAAGAAAGAAACGATACCGCAAGATATAAAGTTTACCTTAAAGGATACTCTTTTTGCTCTTCACGAAAGCAAAGCATGTAATTTGATAGAAATATGTATAGGCTTTACGGGTGGGCAGGTAGTCTTTGATAATGATGTTGTTGGAAGTGTAATATCCTGTGAGTATACTGGTGATACAATAGACATTCCGGAGGACAAAACGTTTGATAAGTCTTCTATGGTTATACGTGTATATAAACGTAAAGCGGATGAACAGACATTGATCCCCGTGTCAGCTGTAAACTTCATTAAAGTTAGACAGACGAACGACATTAACTGGAGACATGAGTGGGAGCAGTTAAGCCAAGAGAATAAGGATTTGTTGTCAGATTACTATCAGAAAATTGGTAGAGAATATTACTTACAGAATCAAAAGTAGCTTATGGCAAAGAAAGAAAAGAAATGTTGTGGTAACTGCTACTGGTTCGACAATGAGGATGCCTATGGCCAGGGCTGGTGCATCGACAATCAAGAAGAAACATCATGCGATTTAGTTTGCGATAATCATATTTTCAGTTAAGCGTATGACACTTGTGCAATGTTTAGATTTACAGCTCATACTTCTTGCGATATTCGTAATATCCCTTATCGTGTTGATGGAGAATGTAGCTGAGTATTTTTACTTTAAAGAGGATAGTAGTATGAAGATAAAAATTATTTCGGTTCGCTTCCCCAAATTCTTTAATGGGGAGAGATGTCCGAGTTTTACGGATGAAGTGAAGTACTTCATTAAGTATAAAAAACATTGGTGGCAGAGATACAGGTATCTGAATGATCGTTTCAATCGCCCTATGAAGTTTGACAACTTTGATGCAGTAAAAGAGTATCTAAAAAAGAAAGGTATAGATTATGAAAGCTGAACTTATAAGATTTAAAGCAAAAAGCATCGATGAAAGGGATTTGCTTTTCCCTCCTGGAAGTTGGGTTTTTGGTAATTTCAATCGTAGTACTAATAATCGGTACTATATTTCTCATCCACTGGCAATGAATGACGATTTGGAACCGATTTGCTATTCTGTTACAGATGTTGACCCAAAGACCGTCTGTATGTTTACCGGCTTCGGCGACAAGCATGTTAAATTGATTTTTGAAGGAGATATTCTTGAGCATACACAGAGCCATGCCCGATTTACGGTAATGTTTGATCGCGGCGCATTCTTCATTCGCAGAAACGGTACAGAGAACGCGGATATATACCTGTTCGAGCTTTCAGAAAAAGATAACTTTCTCCTTCTTTTCGAGGTTGTCGGCAATAAGTTCGATACAGACGATAGTCTGGAAAGCATTTATAACCCCAAGAAGCAATAGCAGTATGCCCGATGAAGTAGATCAGTTTTGCGGTAACTGTTATTGGTACGATGTTGATGATGATCATCGTGCCCCCGCATGGTGTATTAAACATAATGACAAAACATCATGTTTTAATGTTTGTAAAGATCATAAATTTTAATTAGCGTATAGAAACAAATGTTAGATATTAATTATCCTCAGAGTATTTATAAACGTCCGGAACCAATGGAAATGATGATTTCTACTCCGAAAGATTTCGGGCAGTATTTGCAGAATATAAAACGTAATAGGAGAAGAAAGAAATGACGTTAGAGTTATCGATGGAGGAAAAGATCATCGTAACCATGCTTTGGGTATTTGTGATATTCTTCCTGGTGTTGTTTTCCGGAATATTTGAAGGTGGGCATGAGCCTATAAAGCCGTCGAATATCCCGCCACCGCCGCCTCCATCTCGCCCTCGTCCTCTGCTGTTCCGTCGCAGATTAAGAGTAAGACCTTAATTCCGCAACACTTTGATTTAACTTTATTTATAAGTTCCTGAGCAACAAA
>OAUS01000083.1_pt1 | contig 93793 bp, 107 predicted proteins | sample 1516801 | NCBI WGS metagenome assembly OAUS01 (sample SAMEA2580001, study PRJEB22360) | human gut metagenome | biome: human gut; feature: human-associated habitat; material: faeces | place: Denmark | collected 2008/2010
AGCCGCAGTAACAACCGCACCCATCGCAACACCCACACCCTTGAGTACCGAACCAAGCTTTGAAAATCTCTCCTTTGACTTATCCGCCTTGTCGCCTGCGTCCTTGATTTCATCGCCCATATCATCGGCACTTTCGGCAGTATCATAAAGCCGACCGTCAACCTTTTCAAGAGATTTTTCTGTACCCTCAATATCCGTCTTTGCCTGTTCAAGTGCAGAATTATTGCTGCCAAGCTCACGCTCCATACTGTTGAGTGATGCCTGTGCGTTGTTGAGCTGAATTTGCCAGCTTTGTGTTCTTCTGTCGGTTTCACCAAATGACTCCGATGCATTTGCAAGTGCCTGCCTGAGGGTTTCAATCTTCTGTTTTTGTGCATCAATCTCCTTATTAAGAACCGTATTTCTTGCCGATAAAGCCTGAACGGAATTGTCGTTCTTATCAAACTGCGAGGACACAAGCTTCATCTCAGAGCCAAGCACCTTAAAGCTCTGATTGATTTCAGCAAGCGCTTTCTTAAATTCCTTTTCACCTTCAACACCGATTTTCAGTCCAAAATTATCTGCCATTCTGTCACCTCCTCGTTTTGGATATAAAAAAAGAGCCTTTCGGCTCGTGCTATATATGAAAAGGAGCAACCATAAGGTCACTCCTTTTGTTTTTATAGTCAAATAAATATCAGTTAATTTCTTATCATATCGTAGGTTATTTTCTCTTTTCCAATACAATACTTTGATGGGATTATATAATTGTCAGGTAATCTAACGATAGGATTATCGTTATCAAACATATATTTAGTGTCTAATGAGTTGTATTCGGCTAATCGCTGAAGAATACACCTAATCAAGTATTTTTGCTTTTGATGTAGGGAGTATTTATCGTTTGTATCGAATACAACAATTTCCATAGGCAATCTATATTCATAGCAATAATAATCACTATGTTCTGTGTAATCTTTGCCAAGAGAATTGCATTCTATGCACTGTATTAATTGGTTTAAAAATTCAGGCATAGAGTAAAGCATTCTTGCGTATTCGTTTTTATACAATAAGTCTTTAAATGCAAAACCGTTGAAACAGAAATCTTCTCTTCCTTTAATGTATCCAAGTCTAACTTTCATATAACTTGAATTGCCATGCCAACACCTATCCCAATCAACTTCTTTTCCTTTGTAGAAAGTTTCGATATGCTCTTTACCTTGTGAAAATTCTATATTAGCTCTTTTCATAAAGTTACTAAATGGATTTTCAGTTGTGAGTAAATTTAAGAGATTTCGACCTTCAGTTTCATCTTCTGTTCCATGAAGACGTCTTGAAAAATGAAACAGTAATATTTCATTAGGATAATTTTTAACATTTTGCCCTATGAAATCATCTAATCTTTCTATATAGTTGTCGTCAATTGCCGTTACATCTCCTATTCTGTCTAATTTATTCATCAAATCTTCTTCGGAAATATTAAATAAATTGCAAATTGATTGTGTCATACTATTTTTTGAACGAGTATCAATAAACATATAATTCACCTCTTATATTTAGTTTTGAGTTAACTCTTGGTACACATTATAGCATATTGATTATTTGATTTTCAATGGAAATATATTCAAACCCCTAACGGTATAACATCATCAATCGTCAAATCTCTTTTCGGCTTTGTAATGCCGTTGTATTGTCTATGACATTCCCATAAGTCGAGCAAGAGTCCAAAGGGCATCAGCCACACCTCATCTTGCGAAAGATTTAAATGTGCAAGTCCGTAATAAAGAAGTCGGGTAAACAGCTCATCGTCTGTTACCCGACTTTCGTGTTTTTTGAGGTTTGCTCACTTTCAATGTTTCGCTTTGTACCTTTCTGCATTGAGTCCATAATTGCATTCTTGTATTCAGCAAGGTCAAACGGTGAGGTTAAAAGCTCAACCTCGTCCTCACAAAGCAAAGGCTTTTTGCTGTTCGGATTTTTCAGATTGTAAATCATAACACTCTGGTTTGCAAGCAAGGTGATAAGCCAGATGATTTCATCAAGTGCCATTTCAAAATTTTCACTTTTCATAAGCCTGTCACCGAGGTTTTCAAGTCCGCCGTACCTTTTGGCAACCTCCTTTGTTGCCCTTGTTGTGAGAATAAGCTCATAATCGTTTTCACCAATTTTAATAATACTTCCTCTGTCAGTCATAACGCACCTCCGTAATTATTCAGCATAGGTCGGCTCATACACTTGAGTGTACCAACCGCTGATTGTGTCGATTGCAACACCTGTATCGTCCTCTGAAATTTCAGCCTTCCATGGGTGCTTGCCGAGCTTGTCAGCCTTGTTTCTGCGGATAACCGTACCCTCAATCGACGGAGTGGAAAACTCGATGCTTTCGCCCTTTGTGGTAAGATTAGTTGCAGGAATGCCAAACTTCACTCTGTAAAGCCAGAAGTAACGATACTTGCCGTTCGCTTTCTTTGCACGAAAACCGATTGCAACGGGTGGTGCTCCGTCCTCAGATGCGGAAACCAACACCTTGTTTTTGTCGATTGTCGCACCGGTCAAATCCTCTGCAACGGCTGTTCCGATGTTGTCAATACCGAGTGTAAGCGTACCGCTCTGAAATTCCTTTACAACCTCTGACGCACCGTCATCGGCATAAAGTGTCGCCTCGGCAAGCTCTACCGAAAGTTCCGCACTCATCGCCTTTGCAAGCGGAACAGGTGTATCGTAGGTTTCGTTTCCGTCAGAGTCCTCCGTGATTTTTGCGTAATACAGCTTATCAAGTCCGATTGTTGCCATAATCTATCTCCTCCAATTCATAAGTTTTTAATGCGTCAATAGCATAGTGATGATAGCCCGTGTCGCTCTCATAACCGATATACAGTCTGTCGGTAATTGAAATATCACTCTGAAAAAGAGCGGTCACAAGCTTGTATTTAAGTGCAGCGTAATTACCCTTTGAAAATATAGAAATTCTCACTTCCTGTCTGTCAAAGGTCGGCATATTGTCGCAGTGCATATCAAAGCCATCTGAAAGCGGAGTGAGAACAATGTATTCGTCAGGTGCTTTGTCTGAAAAAGCACCTGTTTCAACCTTGATGTTCAATCCCTCTGCAATACTCTTGATTTCAGCAAGCAAACTCATATGCTCTTTACCTCCTCATCAAGCGTGTTAATCATAACTGTCATACACTCCTTGCGTGACGCTGATTTTGCGGGTTTCATAAACGGTTTTGGTGGCTGACCGCTTTTGCCGTATTCAATTACGCTCGCAATTTTTGCATTGCTCTCGCCATTTGTTCTCGGCTCTGAAAAGCCTATTTTGATATTCAGATTGCCGTTCTTGTCTGATAAAACAGGGGACACGCCGAGCGAGTGTTCAAGCTCACCCGTGAAGCGTGACTGCGTTTTTGTGTCCTTACCGATGACATTTCTGAGATTTGTTCTCACCTTTTTCAGAACAACCTCAGCACCGGCATTGAGTACCCTTTCACACACTTCATCTGTTTTGTCACCTAGTCTTGAAATCTTGAGTAAAAACTCCTCCGGCATTTTCATTGTGCATCTAGCCACTTGCGTCAACCTCCTTTGCAAGAATTTCAAGATACATTCCTCTGCCTTTTACATTCTCAACGGATGTGATTTCAAACCGCTTTCCGTCACAAAGAATGAGCATATCAGTTGTAACCTCTATGTGTGGAATACACCTTAGGCGGAACAAATCAGTCGCAACGGAAAATGTCGCCATATTCGCCCACCGTTCACTGCCGTGTCTGCCCTCACGATATGCTCTCACGCTTGCTACTGTTTTCAGTCTTTCATTCTTAAACCCCTCATCATCGGTTCCAATCACCCTTTTCATAATTTCAACAGGTGTGTTCATCTTTCCAAAACTCATAGCTACACCTTCCAGTTCCTGTCAAGCCTTAAAAGCAGATTGACCGTGTTCCACACCTGAGCCGATGCGTTTGTGCTGTCAGCAAAGAATCCGCCAGTTGAGCCATCTCTGCTTTCGTAGAAATGGCTCGCAAGCATAATAACTGCCTGCTCGGTAGTTGCAGGCATTGCGTGTGTGGAGTAGTAACCCTCATCAATGTGTTGATAACTTTCGGCATAGGAAACCGATGCAGTGATGTACTGCTCAAGAAGTGCATCGTCCTCAGAATGTTCAAGTATGAGATTCTGCTTTACTTTTTCTAAAAGCCTGTCAGTCATAAAAGCACTCCTTAACCGCCTGTAGAAACTGTACCCTTCATTTTGAGAATCTTAACTGCCTCCGGAACAATAAGTCTTGCATCAACTCTTTTTGTCGTAAGGAAACCTACCTGTCCGTTTGCTGCATATAACTCATTGAGTCGTCTAAAGGTAACACCCTGTCTGTCACCAATCCAGTAGTAGGAAAGGTCACCGAATGCAATCGGCTTTGTACCCGATGCAGCATTTGCGATTGATGAAGATGTGTAAACAGGCTTACCGAGAAGTGTGTCGGTTTCACCATCCTTAATAGATGGTTGCCATAAATACTGACCGTTGCTGTCCTTGAGCTTTCTGATAATATTTACAGTGCTGTCATTTAAAAGCCATACACCATTCTTACGGTACGGTGCTTTAAGGCTGTAATAGAGGTCGATAATCTCATCAGCCGTAACATTAACAGTTGAGCCGGCCGTTACACCGACTTCGCCACCCTCAGTATCATTGAAAATACCATAAGGCTTTGAGCTGCCGTCACCGATAACAAAGGCTTCCTCTTCAGCTTCACCGATTCGTCTTGCAAACTCCTGATTAAAGTAGCTTTCAAGGTCGAATGCAGAGTCGTTTAAAAGCTCTTCAGATACCTTGATTAAAGCACACAGCTTATGCGCACCGATTGTTTTCTGACCGAATGATGTATCGCTGTCGGTGATTGCAGCGTTCTCCTCAGTCCACATTGCCTTACCTCTTGTGGCAACAACAGGGATTTTGTGTGCGTTTGACGCTGTTGTAAATGTATGTGCAAGCTGACGAATTACAAGCTCTTCATCAAGTGCCTGAACAAGTGTGTTTTCAAAGGTTTCCGGTACAAGAAAACCGCCCTCGCTGTCAACACCCTCACTGAGAATGTTTCTGACCTCCTGCGTTGAGCGGTTTCTCATCTGATTCCAGAATGCTTTGTTGTACTTTTCAGAAGCTGTGCCTGTTTTACTCTCACGATTGACGTTATCGGGTTTTGAAACAAGCGGTGTGCTTGTCGGGAGATTTAACTCTCTTTCAAGGTCGTCTGCTCTTTGCTGACGCTCAATCTCGTGACCGAGGTCAACAATATCCTTTTCCATCTTTTCATAAGCTGCGGTATCTTCCGCCGAAAGAATACCGGTTTCGTTTCTGTGGGAATCAAGAAATGCTTTTGCCTGTTCCCAGATTTTTGCTCGTTTCTCACGAAGTTCGTTAATTTTAGCCATAGTAAAATTCCTCCTTAAGGTTTTAATAAATTAAGTCTTTTTTCAAGGTCTGTGATGTCTGTTCCTGTGTTAGCACCGGCATTTGCTAAATAGTGTGATTTAAGTTTATTTTGAAGAGCCACACTCACTGCTCTGCGTGAAAACAGGATAGAATCCGATGCTTTGTTTTTCTCCTTTTCATCTTCATTAATTTTCTTGTCGGGTTCTATAATGCTGTCTGCAAATCCGAGTTCAACGGCTTTCTTTGCATTCATCCATGTTTCTTCCTCCATAAGACGGGCAAGCTTTGCTCTGCTCATTCCTGTTTTGATTTCATAAGCATTTATAATGCTCTCCTTGACCTCCTCAAGCATTTCAATAGCCTTCTGCATTTCGTTGTGGTCACCCATTGCAACCGTAGCCGGATTATGAATCATAAGCATTGAAACAGGGGACATCATCACATTGTTTCCAGCCATAGCAATTACAGATGCAGCACTTGCGGCAATACCGTCAATCTTAACGGTTACATTGCCTTTGTAATCCATCAGCATATTGTAAATCTGAGCCGCAGCCACACAATCACCGCCCGGAGAGTTAATCCAAACTGTAATATTACCCGAGCAGCTGTTTAACTCGCTTTTAAAAAGCTGAGGAGTGATATCATCATCAAACCAGCTTTCTTCCGCTATTGTTCCGTTAAGAGTCAAAATTCTCTCTGTCGGATTACTTTCCGTCAGGTTCGTCCATTTCCAGAATTTCTTCATTTTCTTCCTCCTTGTTATTGATATTTGCAAATGCTCCTGCGTTGTTAAGAGGGAGCATATTTCCGTTTACAAGATATAAATCGCCACCTTTTTCCGTTGGAATACGGTCGAGATTTTCAAGCTCTCGTATATCGTTTGCCGACATCCAGCCGTTTTGCCTTGCCGTTGCATAGCCACTCATTCTACTTGCGTAGTCACCACGCAGAAGTCCATCCACATTAAACTTCACAAAGTACGAACTTTTTTCGTTTCTTGAAAGCAAGGAGCGGGAAATCGACTGCTCCCAACGCACTATCCACGGCTCAAGTGTGTACTTCACAAATTCAAGTGACTGCTGTTCAATATTAGAAAAGCTCGATTTTTCAAGGTCACCCACCATATGCGGAGGCACTCTGAAAATTCGAGCTATCTCATCTATCTGAAATTTTCTGGTTTCGAGGAACTGCGCCTCGTTCGGCGAAATTGAAATCGGTGTGTACTTCAGTCCCTCCTCAAGCACGGCAACTCTATGACTGTTGCCACTTCCTGCAAAGGCGGCATTCCACGAATCACGAACCTTGGATGGGTCTTTCAGTGTACCCGGATGTTCAAGCACACCGCTGGGTGACGCACCGTTTGCATAGAACTTACTACCGTATTCCTCGGCGGCAATGGCAAGACCGATTGCGTTCTTTGCCATTGCAATAGGCGAGTATCCGACAAGTCCGTCAAATCCAAGTCCGGCAATATGCAAAACCTCATACGGTGAAAGCCTTACCGTTGCACCTTTCATTGTTCTTGCGTCGTCGGAGCTTGTGTTGTACTGATAGTAAAGATTACCGCTTTTATCTCTGTTAACTGTCATTCTGTTCGGCATAAGAGGATAGAGGGCAACAACATCGCCCTTGCCATTTCTTATGATTTGTGCATAGGCATTGCCCCACAAAAGCAGATGAGTCATCAAGGTTTCTCTAAAAGCAAATGAAGTCATTTCGGGATTAGGCTCATCGTGCAAAAGAAAATACAACGGATGTTCAAGCGCCTTTTCTTTGCTCCCGTCAGAATTGTATCTGTAAAGGTGGAGAGGAAGTCCTGCAACCGCCTCGGATAAAATTCTGACGCAGGCATATACTGCCGTCATTTGCATTGCACTTCTCTCGGTCACGCATTTGCCGGCACTGCTCTGACCGTAGAAAAATCGGTAACTGCTGCCCGATGTACTGTTTTTCGGCTTATCTCGTGAACGAAACAAACCGCTTAAAATACCCATAAAACCACCACTCTTTCGTAAAATGGGCAAAAGAAAAGCACCTCTTTTGAGATGCTTCTTTTGAGATGCTTTGAAAAATATATTTACTTTTTATGCTCATATATATCTGCATAAAAATTGACTGATGTCATATAAACAACAATCCTCTATTATCATAAACCGATGCGCAGTTATTGTTTCCACAGCGAATTGCTCTGTCAAGTGCCATAATTGTAGCAATCGCACCGTCAATTTTCTCCGTGGATTTTTCTTTGTCTGCCTTTATGTTGCCGGCAGGGTCTGTTCTGACAAAGATATTGTCCATATTCCATCGAAGTACAGGGTGACCGCCGTGTGCGATTCGCTGTTCAAGCGTCAGTTTCATAAGCTCCTTTGTAGGCGGTGACATATCCTTGAATCCCTGCCCAAATGGAACAACGGTAAATCCCATACCCTCAAGATTCTGTACCATCTGAACCGCACCCCAACGGTCAAATGCAATCTCTCGAATGTTAAATCTCTCACCGAGCTTTTCAATGAATTTTTCTATGTAGCCGTAGTGAATAACATTACCCTCTGTGGTCTGCAAATATCCCTGTCGCTCCCAAACATCGTAGGGTACATGGTCACGCTTTACTCGCAAGTCAAGTGTGTCCTCCGGTATCCAGAAGTATGGCAGAATGATGTACTTATCTTCTTCATCACACGGTGGGAACACAAGTACAAATGCTGTAATATCCGTTGTACTTGAAAGGTCAAGTCCGCCATAGCAAACTCTGCCTTCAAGCTGTTCTTCGTTTACAGCAAACGCACACTTATCCCACTTATCCATCGGCATCCAACGGACTGCCTGCTTTACCCATTGATTGAGGCGTAGCTGTCGAAATGAATTCTCTTCACTCGGATTTTGCTTTGCCGATTCACAGGCGGCCCGCACCTTGTCAATACCAACCGTAATGCCGAGCGAGGGATTGGCTTTTTCCCACACCTTCGGGTCTGTCCAGTCATCGTTCTCATCAGCTCCGTAAATCACAGGATAAAAGGTCGGGTCAATCTTTCTGCCATCAAGAATATCCTTTGCCTTCTGATGTGTTTCATAACAAATCGAATGTGTGTCCGTACCGGCTGTCGTGATCAGAAAATAAAGCGGCTGCATTCGTGCGTCACCAGAACCTTTTGTCATAACATCAAACAGTTTTCGATTCGGCTGGGTGTGCAGCTCATCAAACACAACACCGTGAATATTAAAGCCGTGCTTTGAATAAGCCTCGGCTGACAATACCTGATAGAATGAATTTGTAGGAATGTAGATAATTCGCTTCTGCGACGCAAGAATTTTTACACGCTTGCTTAGTGCGGGACACATACGCACCATATCGGCGGCAACCTCAAATACGATACTCGCCTGTTGACGATCGGCTGCACAGCCGTAAACCTCGGCCCGCTGTTCACCGTCACCGCAGGTCAACAAAAGGGCAACAGCGGCGGCAAGCTCCGACTTGCCCTGCTTTTTAGGAATTTCAATGTAGGCAGTGTTAAATTGTCGATAGCCGTTTGGCTTGAGTGTGCCGAACAGGTCACGGATAATCTGCTCCTGCCAGTCGATAAGCTCAAATTTCTTGCCGGCCCATGTACCTTTGGTGTGACATAGACTTTCAATAAAAGCAACAGCGAAGTCGGCGTATTCTTTATCGTAATAGCTACCTTTCGCTTTGAATTTTGTAGGCTTATAATTCTTAAGTTTTCTCAAAATTTCACCTCCAAATGGGTATAAAAATAGCCTGCCTATATTGGCAAGCTAATAAAGTGTACTTTATAATCCTTACATAAGATATTGTTGTAGTTCGGGTATTCTTTCAATTCGAGATTTTAGAAAAAATCCAAATATTTTAATCTCTCCAATCTCATTAGGACCATCTAATATTCCTATGTATTTTTGATATATCGGTTCGAATTCTTTTGCCAATAGCAATAAGGTTTGCTTATTAGCTGTATGAACTAAAGTGGGGTTAGCAATATATTTATTTAGCAGATTTGATATTTCTATTCCAGTTTCAGATTTTATAAATTGTTTAATTGCATCTTTTGACTTTCCTTTGTATATGTAAGGGAAACTCTCAATCATTACAGTAGTCCTCCTTTTTTGGTGTTATCTGCCTTAGCAATTCATACAGCATCTTGGTTTTTTTCTTTCTTGCTCCCGGATGGGGCATTTTAATGATCTGCCCCTCGTAATCATGGAGTGACTTAACAACTGTGTTATATGTACCGCAGCAGACAATCAGTTGAGGCTTTATTATTTCAACTTCTCGTCGCAGCAGTTCTCCTGCAATACGGGACTTTGCAAGTTGATGGTATTCGTTTCTGCTGCTTTTTTTCCCACGAACTTTGTTTATGTTTGTAAATGCTATCATACCAATAGCAGAAATAGCAGAAGCCTTCATATCAGCTATCTCATCAATAGAAGTGGATGGACCACAAATCAGTGTTGCCCATCTGCCTATGTTGTACCACATATTCGGATGCTGGCTGATATGATCTCCACCGGCAAGCCCATGCTGAGTAATGCCCTCCATCCAACTACGAAAAAGTATCCCTTTTTCATAGTCCTCATTATCCCAATTATTTGTTTCTTTGCCAACAAAGAGGACTCCTTTGTCAGTATCGTAGCGTTTTTCGTCGATTATACCGAACTCATTTATCCTGGAAGGAGGGACTTCTTTATCAAACGCAGCAGACCATTCCGTAAGAAACGGAACAGTAAAACTATAATACTCATTTCGTAGTATCTCATTTATCTCCGCGTTTCGGTCAGCTCGAATCATATCATCACCCCGTTATGCTTGAATAATTTGCTTTCTAGTTATTTAGTACTTTATAATTAGAGATTAAATTTCACCTTATGAAAAATCCAGTAAATCTGATTTCATAAGTCCGTTTTCTTACCCTTATAGGATAACGAAATAACAGTGCCTTTCATGGCTTCAGTATAAATAAATCTAAAGATTTTATTATCAAAATTCTTCTTGTCATACTCCATACCCTGTATCAAAAGAAATTCGACTTTTATCCTTACACAACTTATCCTATCAAATTCATTGTTAAAAATCAATTGATAGCAAAAAAATTTTTAATAATTTACATTACGAAATTATGAATAACATCAAGAATCTTCTCCTGCTCTTTCTCATCAACACCAATGCTTTCGAGAGCCTCTCGCGTGCCACAGTCGGGGCAGATAACGGTTAAATTGTCTGCCCTTGAAACTGCACCGTGTCCGGAATAAACCCCGCCACAACGGGGACAGGTGCGTAACTGAACAAGGTTATCGGTCATTTTCGTACAGCTCCTTTGACTTGTGATAGGCATTGAGAAGTATCTGCTTGTCAAAATAAAAGGTATCGTAACCTTCAAGGCAGGTGTTGAGGTAGAAAAGGCTTGGTACACCGATTTGCCTTTCCTCGTGCATAATGTAGGCGAAGGCGGTAACCGTTCTGCGATTGCCTGTTCTGATGCCCTTGTATTGCACCTTGATATCCTTCTTGTAGTAGAAGGTCGGATATCCCTCATAGCGGTCAAGTGCTTTTTCATCGGTCTTATCGACCTCCCAAATTACCACAGGCACAATGGCGTTTCCTTTTTTCTCAATGGTAAGGTACGAACCCGACTTGCTCCCTTTGAAAAGCAACTCCCAGCCTTTCAGCTTTGCCGTACCGAGAATTTTTGCGTTCGGACATCTCGTTTTCATCTGCCTTACATTTAGGTTACTTCCGTAGGCTATGTATAACCTTTTCATAAAATCAATCCTTTCCGAAGATATGTTCTTCTACCACCTTAAGACCGCCAAAGCGGTCAGTGGGGCATTTAAACTAATCACTTCAAGCAACTCTGCCGTTCCTAAAAGCCGTGTCGCCCGAAAGTCTGTTTGTGAACACATCTCTCGCTGTCTTGAACTCGTCACCGATAAAGCCAAGTCGCAAAAGCCAAGTTCTCATTGCGTATTTTGGATTTTCTGTTTGCTGAGGTTTTGCACTTGCCGACTTAACTTCCTTTGCCATTTGGCTGAGTGCCAAGCAAAGCTGAATGTAGCTTTTTAGCTGTCCTGCGTGAAGTCCGTTCTGTTTGCCGTTTGATGGCTTGTCAAATTGGAAAAGTCTGAATTCAACCGTTCCCTTTGTAAAGGTTGCGTGGAGGTTGAGCATATGGTATCTACTTCCATTGTAATGGTGACTTCTGCCGTAGTTTTCATCGTGGCTCTTGTACCATACATCGGCAAGTTGTGACATCGTTTCAGGCTTAGTTCTGTTGACCTGCTCTAAAAATCTTATGTCAACCGTTCTGCAGTATCTTCTTACTCTGACCTCGTCAAGGTTCAAAGCGTCAATCAAAAGCTGTTCGTGGCTTGCCATAATGTTTGCAAGGTTTCTGAGTGTCTTTGCCGTGTGGCCTTTTGCACCGATGTGAATGTGTACTCCGCAACCTCTTGTTGAGTCGCTCTTTGCACCCGCTTTTCTTAATATCCTTACAAGCTCCTGCAAGGTTTCAATGTCTGAATAGTTTAAAATTGGTGTGACCATTTCGCATTTCTCACTGTCAATTCCTGCAATGCTAACATCTTTTTGGAATTTCCACTCTCTGCCTTGCTCGTCATATGCTGACCAAGTGCAGTAGCTGTTTCTGTCGGCTGTGTTTTCAAATCTGCCTGTGCCGAAGAACTCGGCTGCGATTTTTGCGGCTTTGTTCCTTGTGATGTTGTTCATCTCAACCTCAACGCCGATTGTCTGCTTTTTCATTTCCTCAATCTGTCTTGCTGTCTTTGTATTCATAATGTCCTCCGTTGCTTTAGGCTTTTCTTTGCCTTTTGTTGACTGTATATTACCGTCATTACGGAGTAATAGCAATACGATTACTACACAAAGATACATTCAATATATTGTGTATTTATGAGATGAATATTCTATATATAGAAATGACGAGTATAAAAAATCTCACTGACAATCTTATCATCAGTGAGATATGTATTTATTTTTCATTATCACAGATATTTTTTGCCGTGTGCAGTTTGCGTACTTTGTCAATTTCATAAATTACACTAAGACCGCTTCCGTTATCCCAGTTAACAAGCAGACTGCCTGTATCATCAACACCTTTTACAGTACCTTTTGTACCTATGGGTGGTGCTTGAAAGTCATCCATGCTTACAAGCTCAACTCTTGTGCCGACAGGATATACTTTCCTTAATTTTTCAACCGTTCCTTTGTTTGGAAATTTCATAAATATTACCTCCTCAATTTAGTAATATATATCACTCTGAAATGGAGAAAAATCAAGATACGAAAATCGAGAACAATTAGGAGATTTTTTCATCTTCTTGTGTAGAACTGACAATGCGTGAAAGTACAAAAACAACACAGGGGAGAGCTACACCGTTTCCCCACATTTTGTATTCAGCAGAATCAGTATGAGGATTTTTCAGCCACTTGATTATCTGCTTATCAGATTTTACTTTTGTGCCGTTAATCTCCGCAAAGGTTCTGAAAACATCTCTCCAGAAATCAATTTCTTCATCGGTCGGGTTTTCAGTTTCAAGATCACTGCACCACCAATCCGGAAAGCCTTGAAGTCTTGCACATTCTGTCGGCGTTAATCTTCTCACGATATAGCTTGATTCAAGAACTCCGTTCTGAAATCCCGGATTTGTTCCGTTTACAATACATCCGCTTTTCTCTTTGGTAAAAGTTACACACTCAGCTTTCATCTGCGGATAAAAGCTGTAGCTTGAATTATCATTTACGATTGGCGGGTCTTTGTAATCGGTGGCCACCAGTGTATTTGCTTTTTCTTCTTGAACTTTCGTAAAGAAAGATGCCTTGCTAGAACTGTATGTCGTGGTAGCAACAGCACCAGGTCCTTTTGCAACCATTGTCGGCTGTTTTTCAGCTTCCACAGCAAAGCCGTACTTTGCGTTTTGTCCTTGATTAAAAGCTGAACGGTCAATTCCGTAGGCAACTGCGTGTTTGTCAGTTGCATTAATGGTAAAGCTGACATCTTCGTTTATGCCGTCACCCTGTGGACCGTTCTCGTCTTTTCTTCCAATCATTGAGCCTTGAATAGATACAACAGCAATACCGCCTTGATTTTTGTACGGTGATTGATTACTTGTGTCAATCGTCCGTGAAGTTTCAGTTTTGTAAAATCCACTGTTCGGATTATCGGACTTCATTGAATTGCTGTCCTTTGAGCAAATACCGTAGGCTTGCGGTACAAATATAGTCTGGTCACTATTGCAGGACAGAGTTGCCGACTTATTGTCCTGAACTAAAGCACCCTTGCCGCCACCGTCACATCCACTTCTGATTTTAAGTGTCTTTGGTGTTTCAATTACAAACGGCTGATTGTTGCCGCCTGTGCCGTAGGTTGAAAGAACTGTGGGAGCTTTCTCAACTGGTCCTGTGTATCTTGTATCCTGACTGTGATTTTCAAACATCACAGCCGCCGGAATTGTACCGGCACGAATCGTAGGTGAGGTTTCTTCTTCATAACCTATACCACGACTCTTGGCAGAATGTTCCGTGCAAAATCCTGCCGACTCCAACACACAAGGTGGGTGGTGTGCCTCAGCACGGAGTGTGCAAGTCATATCTTCGGTAATATCCATTCGGTTGCCGCCTTGGTCATTTAAAACCAAGCCGTTTCTGCCTGTTGACATACCACAGTTCGCACCGATTGTTGCAGACACATCTCCTGTCAGCTGACCATTGTATCCGTCAAAGCCTGTTGCTCCAACGCAATCTTTAACATCGGTGGGAGTTGTTTTCCTCGTGCCGATGCTCTGCGGAGAATTCCCTGACAGGCTTTCGGACTCAAATAGTACTTCTCCGGTACATTCTCCTGCAAAATCTGCGACAAGGTAGATGCGTTTTCTTCGTTGGGGGACTCCCCAATATTGAGCGTCAAACACTCGCCACGCAACGGAGAACGCATCTCCCACGATTTCTCCTGCGTTTGTCCATTTTCCGCTTTCAGGTTGAGATACAGATAATGTATCATCTTTGATTTTGCAGATTTCTTCGAGGACTGCCTTGAAGTCTTCGCCTTTGTTTGACGAGAATGCTCCGGGGACATTTTCCCATACCACAAATCTTGGATGTTCGCCATTCGTTTTACACCTCATTTCCTTTACAATTCTTACCGCCTCATAAAAGAGGTTACTTCTTGCTCCCGACAGACCTGCTCTTTTTCCTGCAACGCTCATATCCTGGCATGGACTTCCGAAGGTGATTATATCAACGGGCGGAAGTTCCGCTCCGTTTAATTTTGATACATCACCGTAATGTTTCATCTGCGGAAGTCTTTTCGTTGTCACACGAATTGGAAACGGCTCGATTTCTGATGCCCATAGAGGTGTAATACCTGAAAGAATTCCGCCTAAAGGAAAACCGCCCGAGCCGTCAAACAGACTGCCAAGGGTTAATGCCTTACTGTTCATCAGCACTAACCTCCAAATCGTCAAACTTGATTGTCTGACCGTCACGCACCACATACACATTTTCAGTAGTGCCGACCTGTTCAATATATCTTTTCACGATTACATCACAGTATTTTTCATCAAGCTCTGATGTGTAGCAGATTCTGTTTGTCTGCTCACAGGCAATAAGTGTACTTCCGCTGCCACCGAATGGGTCAAGTACGATGCAGTTTGTTATACTTGAATTCTTTATTGGGTATGCAATCAGCGGAACAGGTTTCATTGTGGGGTGGTCACCGTTTTTCTTCGGCTTATCAAACTCCCATATTGTGGTCTGTTTTCTGTCTGAATACCACCGGTGCTTTCCGTTTTTCTTCCAACCAAACAGACAGGGTTCATGCTGCCACTGATACGGACTTCTTCCGAGAACAAGACTCTGCTTTTTCCAAATACAAGTACCTGAAAGATAAAAGCCTGCGTCAGCAAATGCCTTTCTGAAATTTAAACCTTCTGTATCTGCGTGGAAAACATAGATACTTGCATCATCAGCCATAGCATTTTTCATACAAGAGAATGCATCGAAAAGAAACTGATAGAATTTATCACTTTCAAGATTATCATTCTTAATTTTCCCCGCACTGCCTTCGTAGTTTACATTGTACGGCGGGTCTGTAACAACGAGATTTGCTTTCTTGTCATTCATTAGAATCGTGTAGGCCTCTTCTCTAGTACTGTCACCGCAAAGTAGTCTGTGATTTCCAAGTAACCAGAGGTCACCGTTTTTTGTGATTGTAGGATTTTTGAGTTCTTCTTCAACATCAAAATCATCTTCTTTTGCGTCATCGGCAGTATCAAAAAATCCCGCAAGCTCAGCTTCGTCAAATCCGGTCAGACTCAAGTCAAAATCAGCACCTTGCAGTGATTCAATTTCTACCTTCAAAAGTTCCTCGTCCCAGTCGGCATCAAGGGCCATTCTGTTGTCGGCAAGTATGTATGCTTTCTTTTGTGCATCGGTAAGGTAGTCTACAAATACACAAGGCACTTTATCAATGCCCTCATCTTTTGATGCCATAATTCTGCCGTGACCGGCAATGACATTATAATCTCTGTCAATTATTACGGGGTTGATAAAGCCAAATTCTCTGATTGATGCTCTCAGCTTGTTGATTTGCTCCTTTGAATGTGTCCTTGCGTTATTCACATACGGAATCAGCTTGTCTATGTCAACAAGGTTCATCTCCGATACTCTATTCATATTGCATTTTCCTTTCCTCCATCAAAACACAAAAGCCTTTCTTTGCTCCTGCTATGTCACCGTGAAGTGCCTGTCCTCTCAATGTTAAAAGTTCCTGCCTTTTCAGCCTGTGTTTATATCTTTTAAGTGTTTTTAAAAATTGTGCCAATTCGTTCTGTTTGTTCATCATTTTATCTTCCTTCTGAGCAAAAGCTCCATAGTATCGTTCGGGTTATCCTCAAACGGAACCGTGCAGTTTTGCTTTACAATATCGTAAATCTCATACCATATGAGGTTTGCACTTTTCTGATACTGCTGACTCATCTGTACGAATGGCGATGAGATTACTCCGCCCGTGGTCGGGTGCTTTCCAAGCAAACCGTAGGTGCTCGTTGCCTCCTCACACTGAATGTATCTTGCAAATGCCTGAGCATACGCTTCAATCAATCTCGGATTGACAAGCCGTTCGCAACCACGCTCTTTAAGCCACAACCAAGTTTCCTTGTATATCTCATCTGCTCCGAGAGGCACTCCGTTCTTCTGCTTTGCCGAAAGATAGTCTGCCGGTTTTGGCATATCCGCACCTTCAACAACTGCACCCTCAGGTAGGTCAACGGCCTCAAGTTCCGCACTCGTAAGCACGGGTATATCGTTTTCCATTAGCCGAACAGCCTGACCTTTTTGCAATTTTTCTGCCACGGACATTGGCTTGTCACCAGCCCGAACTCGTCTGCCGCCTCTGTTTGTACCGTCCTTTGCCATATAAAATCACCTTCTTTCACAATTTTTAATACCCCGTTTGAACTGCCGTTTTTGTGCGTGACACCCCACGCCGCTGTCCGCTATACGCTTCGCAGAGATTTTGATACCCCCTACCCATATTGGTGGTAATCAACAAAAATTCAAGATAATTTTTATCTGTCTCCAAGGTCGTGGTGGATTTTGTTGTGGCAGGACTGGCAAAGGCTCATTAGATTATCTGTACTATGTGTACCGCCTTTTGAGAGCGGGATGATATGGTGAACCTCCTCGGCAGGTGTTGTTTTTCCCTGTTTGAGGCACTGCTCACACAACGGATGTGCCTGCACATAGCGGTCACGAATTTTTTTCCACGCTCTGCCGTACTTCTTGTTGACATCAACCGCTCGTGTGAATCGGTTGTACTGCTTTGCAATCAGCCTTTGATGTTCCTCACAATACCGCCAGTTTGTAAGTTTTGGACAGTTTGGATATGCACAACCCTGCTTTGGTTTATGTGGCATAAACTCCTCCTTTTTGGCATAAGAAAAGCCCTGCAAATTTCTCTGCAAGGCTTTCAAAGTCTATTTCACTGTTTATATTATAGCAGATGAGCATACTGTAATTCTATGGAATTTACTGTCAACTTTCGGGAATTACAACACTTTTTAATGCGTTCTTTCTTATCTTGAACACATTGTCAATACTGCAATTCATCTGTACCGCTATTTCTTCCCAGGTTTTAAAGCACAAATATCTCAATTCAAGAATTATCTGATATTCAGGATTCTGTACGGATTTTATTGTTCTCACAATATCTCGCTTTAAATCAACAAGGCTGTCGATGTCCATGTTTATTTCTTCCTGTAAATCAACAATTTTTACAACGGTATCCTCAAGTCGAGAGTTGCCGGCACTTTGACTTTTTGGCATATCCGATAATGTAGTCGTGCATTTTGTTGCAAGAAGATTAAGTGATTTAAGCTGTTCAATTTTTGAATCTATCCTTTTGTCAAGTCTGTATGCCTGACTTAAATATTCCTTTGCCGTCATTTTATACCTCCAAATCTGCCCTTACGGCATCAATCAAATCCGCCTGCGTTTTATTCTTTTTCTGCAAAGCTTTCAAAATTTGTTCATCAATCGTGCCTTTTGTGATTATGTGCTGAATAACAACAGTGTTTTTCTGTCCCTGTCGATATAGCCTTGCATTGGTTTGCTGATACAGCTCAAGTGACCATGTAAGGCCAAACCACACAAGAGTTGAACCCCCGTTTTGAAGATTAAGTCCGTGTCCGGCACTTGCAGGGTGAATGAGTGCAACGGGAATTTTGCCATCGTTCCAATCGGAAATATCCTCACTTGTTTTGATTTCACGAACAGAAAACCTGCTCTTTATCCGTTCCAAATCGTGTCTGTACCAATATGCAATAAGCAGAGGCTTTCCGTTCATACTCTCTATGATGTCCTCAAGTGCTTCAAGCTTTCGGTCGTGAATTTCAACTATATTCTGCTCGTCGTCGTAAATTGCACCGTTTGAAAGCTGGCATAGCTTGTTTGAAAGGGAGGCGGCATTAGATGCGGTAATTTCTCCGTCAGTAATTTCAAGAACCAAGCTTTTCTTCATTTCATCGTACTGATTCTTTTCGCTGTTGGAGAGTTCAACAACATAGTTGCTTGTTAAAAGCTCAGGCATTTTCAGATATTCATTTGCTTTCATAGAAACCGTGATGTCTGATATTTTTTCGTAGATGGCATTCTCGGCATTTGGCAGAGGCTTATATGAATATACAATCGAGCCATTCATTTTGTCGGGTTTGAAATATGGGTTCCTGTACTGCCCGATAAAATAACCGAGCCGTTTGCCCATATCAAGAATTTTAAATTCAGCGAACAAATCCATAAGTCCGTTTGATGAGGGTGTACCTGTCAGGCCGACAATTCTCTTTACAAGCGGTCGCACCTTCATAAGACTTTTGAAACGCTTTGACTGATGATTTTTAAACGAACTGAGCTCGTCAATCACGACCATATCAAAGTCAAATTTATATCCGCTTTTATTCACAAGCCAGTCAACATTTTCTCGGTTGATTATGTAGATGTCAGCTTTTTCATTGAGTGCTGAAAGTCGTTCATTTTCATTGCCTACTATAAGTGAATAAGTGAGAGTGCTTAAATGCTCCCACTTTTTTATCTCATCAGTCCATGTGTTTTTTGCAACCCTGAGCGGTGCGATTACAAGCACCTTGCACACCTCAAAGCTGTCAAAAAGGAGATTGTGAATTGCAGTCAATGTAATTGAGGTCTTGCCAAGTCCCATATCAATCAGCAGTGCTGAAATCGGATGAGTTTCAATATATCTGATTGCATATTCCTGATAGCTATGTGGCTTGTATTTCATCAATCATTTCTCCAATCTGCTCTACATCGTCAATCACATAAACCTTGAATCCCAATCGTTTCAGCATCTTATGCCGTGCAAGCTGGAGTGCTCTCGGCTTTTTGCCGTTAGCTTTCAGTTCCACCATGCCAAAATGACCGTTTGGTAAAAATATCAATCTGTCAGGCATACCGTTAAATGAGGGACATACCCATTTCAGACAGATACCTCCATCTATCTTCACTTTTTTTACTAATATTCTTTCAATTTCACTTTCACGCATTTTTACACCTCAATTCAAGGTGTGACAGGGTACGACTGTCATTTCCTATACTTATATATAAAGCTTATTTTTTTATTCTATAAGAAAAGGATAGTAAATAGCCGTCATAAACTGTCACACCTACTGTCATTAGTCCTCTTCCATAAAGTCTGTCTTGAGTTTTAAGCCTTTAATGTATCTGCCGTTCCTGTCACGAAATTTTTCAAAACCCACGGTTTCAAGAGCAGTATAGAAATCCGTTGTACTGCGGATATATTCACCCATTTGAGTACAGAAAATTCTGTATTCGTTATATACCTCTCCAGACTTTGCAATGTATGATGAGTCAATTTCACAGCGTTCGCTCAAAAAATATGAGAGCCAATCGTTGCTGTCCCTGTAATGCTCAATTGCATCACAGACCTTTTGCGGAGGAGTGATTTTGTAATTATCTTTAATCACCTTTTTTGATCCCTCAATAACCCAACTGAGAATTGCACCGCCGGCATGCTCAAAAAGATAGTCCGCATAGTTCTTAATATCAGCATTACCCTCAATTGTTGCATCAAACGGAATAACGATAAGTCTTCTCCATGTTCCTTTATCAATCGCACCAACCTTTGGCAAGTGGTTGGTATACAACACAAGAGTATGAGTAGGAGTATATGAGAAAGGGTCTTTGTATTTCTTTTCTGCATAGATTTCATCGGTGGAGCAGAGCTGTTTAACATTTGCCGTGTTAAGCCTCATACCTTCCTCAAGTTCAGATGCAATTAACATTCGTTTGCCTTTTGCCTCTGCAAGCTCCGGTTTAACATTTCTTCTGCACCCGACTGTAAGCATATCCGCAGAGATGTTGCCTGAATATGTACCCAGAACCCTTGCTACTACATTCCAAAAGGTACTCTTGCCGTTACGGCCTTCTCCATATGCGATGATGATGGCCTCAACATACACCTTGCCTATGGCAGAAAGACCAACCATTCTCTGAACATAATCAATAAGGTCATCGTCACCCAAGAAGAAAGTATCAAGTGCGGATTTCCATATATCCATACCGTCATCTGACGGATTAACGGTTGTCTGTTTCGTAATTAGATGTTCGGGATTATGTTCGATTGCAAGGTCAAGTCCGTGTCTGAGGTCATATGTACAGCTTGGTGTATTCAGCAAAAATTCATCTGCATCCAGATATCTTTGTTCAACTTCAAGCATAGGTCGAGCCTCCTTGAGCGTTGCGGAAATACACTTTGTATCTCTGCGTTTGACAGCATATTTCTTGTAATTCAGGGCATTTTCATACATCTCATATGTGTGTGTCTGCTCCTTGTTAAACATCTGCAAAGCTTTCTTTGCACCAACAGATACAATTATCTCCATACCACCATTTTTGACGAGCTTATCCATGGCTTTTTTTATTTCGGTTTCAGACTCAGCAAGCTGTCTTTCAGTCAAATCTTGAGAAATGCCTTGAGCCTTTGGTTTCGATTCCTCCCAAAAACTTCCGTTGTAGACCATATAGTCGGTAGATGGGGAATAGGAGAGAATATTTTTATACTCCCGTGCAAGAACAGTAGCTTGTCCTACATCCGAGAAATCTTCAGGTTTTAGTTTGCAGTTAGAGTTGTATTCCTCGGGTGGAATGTATCCTTCTTGGTTTGACACCTTGTTACCGAACCTTGATGCACTTCGCCATATCACCTTAAGTTCGCTTTCAGGGAGTGGTGGATTACAGAGTTCTGCCTTCTTAAGGAAAATCTGATAAGTTTCTTCTGTATTTCCATATCTCTTGATAATCTTTCCGGCAATGTGGCTCATGGTACTGTTACGCTGACCTTCCGGTACTTGCTCAAGACTTGCATCGAAGTCAGCAAAGTCATCCTCTTCCAGATAATCAAGAATGGTTTTATTCCCTTCATAGAACTCCACTTCATCAGAGTCATTTCCATAGAGGAAACGAGCCGAATCAAGTGCGTTGGTATCGTAATAAGGAAAAGCATCGGCAATTCTGCGTTTCATATCTGCATACTCCTGCTCATCCGATACAATCTCAATAGGGAAGAAGATATGAAATCTTGGCCTAGCAGACTTATTTCCTTTTGGAAGGTTGTGGTGTCTGCTATACGATACAGCAAAAGCAACACCCGGTATTTCAAGTGCTATATCAAGAGGAGTTACCCATTCATTTGGGTTGTCCGAATGGTCATTATCACAGTCAAGCGGAATACAGTCGGAAAACTCGAAATTATCCTTACTGCGATAATTTCCTTTATACTTTGCAGTTACATGATCCATTTTGGTTGATGCGATAAAGGATTCCTTGTCGGTAACAATCATCTTGTTGGGATACAAACAGTTCCCGTTATTACCGACACAATCTGCTGTGTATATATTGAAATTAAGCATATTCATTTACCTCCTTCATCGCATGGTCAAACCATCTGATTTTCATTCTTCTTTTCTTTGCAACACCAATTTCACGAGCCATACCACGACTTACCACTCCACCAAATACCCAAAGTTCCGTGCATTTACCAAGAAGTACATAATTAAAATGCATAGCCATTTCTCGTTCTGCATCATTGCCGTCATCCATGAACTGTGGATAGAGAAGATGAGGTGTTACTGGGATAGCATTCTCCTTAACGGCATATCTGCTGTATGCTTTTGCATTCTTTACATTATTTTCGATATCACCTGCATACGGACTGCAAACATATACCAACGGAAGATAGGCAGCCTTTTTATCAGCTACCACTTCTTCACGATGGATATTGGTAAGAGCCTCATATGTAGTCGGGTCGGAATAACCCTCATGATTAAACTTATCAATGCCCATATCTTTTAATCCTCCTGTTCCATAATTGGCAATATTCCATCTTTCTTTAAAAGATCATAAAGGAAAAGTCTGCCCTTCTGTGTCCAATAGGTATGCATCACACTTCTATTCTCATCGATTGCATAGGTACGTGATTGTGTGTATCCGCATTCTGCATACTGCTGATATAAAAGCCATGTCTTTCTGAACTTGTACTGAACCCCCAGTTCATGAAGAAGTTCATTGAACTTGCGACCGCTCATACCGTAGTCTTTTGCAATCTGTGTAATAGGAACTGTGTTCTTGTTCTGTAAAATAAGGTCATAGTAGCTTGCCTTTGGTTGCATCTCTGCAATCTGCTGACGCTGAATTAGTGTCTGGCATTCAAGCTGTTTTCTTCTCTCACGCTCTTCCTTAAGCTGTGTAAGTGCTGCAATCGCAAGATCAGGATTTTCCAAAATCTCATCGATGGCATACATTCCATGCTTACGGATAGCCGGAAGAACCTCTGCAGTTACCCAATGTTTGAACATCTTCGCATTAGGCATCTTGCTTGAAAGGATAAGACTGTAAAGACCTGACTCATTGATAATGATGGTTTCCTTATCCTGGGTACCATCAAAGAGCATGACTTTATGTCTGTCCTCTTCATCTACATGACGGTTAATATCTCGACTACCGTTTTGGTACCCGAGAATGTCTGCTACATCCTTGCCAACAAACATAACCTCACCGTTTACAGTTGCTGTTCTTACAGAGCCAAACTCTGTGCTGTTAAATACTTGTAATTCCATGCGAATTACCTCCTTAAATTAATTTCTTGGAGGTGTCACCCTCCTACCTGGTAGCCTTGGGAGAAGGGTTAAAAGGACGTTTTTGAAAAAACTTTTTTTAATTTGTTGATTGCACGTCTGTAACGATGACTGACATTATTGGCATCATCATCGATTGAGACTGCATACTCGCCAACGGTATATCCGTCAAGTGCAATGGCAATAACCATATCTGCTACTGCAGGTTTAAGAAGACTTCTCAATGTTTCACAGCATTCTTCGTATTCAAGCTGGTTATGTACGCCCTCAATAGAAATGTTAAAGGCTGACTTATCAGCTGCTCTGAACATGATTGCCTCTTCTGTGTTGACCTCAACTGTCCCGTCCTTGCTCTTCATATAAGCATTGCCAGTATGACGGTCATGCTTGTGCCAGCTGTTGTAATCAGGTCTGTTAAATCTCTCTTCGATTACATCTTGGATTCTCTTTTCGTAGTCTTCCTGACTCTCTTCTTCTGAAATGGAGATATTTAACCATTTCTCCAATTCCATGTTTTCGACCTCAAGTGTCTGATACTCGTTCTCGTAACGAATCTTGATTTTCATAAAGTTCCTGCCTTTCTGCCTGGTTCTTGCAGAAGGGCATAGGAAACAAATAGGGTCGGTGCTTATAGAAGTACCGACCCATGAATTGCCTGAAAAAGGTCATAAGGAAATAAGGGTACTTCTATCGCACCTTTCACAGATTGTCCTGTGATCGATGCCGATATCTGTATCCCAATGCCCTTATAGCTAATCAGGCCTTGTGATATTTAATATTTGATATTTCCCCGAAGGGAGATGGACAGGTTGATTATCCAATCCTGCTCTGTCCACCCTTGTTGCCAGTATTACTTACGCTTTACTGGTCTTGTTTGTGCTAATGCACTTCCAGCTACGGACTTTGATGTCTTGCTGTAACGACCATCACGAAGAACTTTGCTTGCTTTCGAAGCAACTGCCTTGGATGTTTGCTTTGAGTTCTTAGCCATTGCCAATCACCTCACTTTCATTTCGTTTTGAAGATTTATATCAGTTTTACGAGATTTTCTTCACAATCACATATCAAAACTTGAGAAGTGTAGATTTTTTCATATTTTTCTGATATAATATTGAGAAAGTGTTGATGCGGTAGGTCTAAACATTTCCACGTCTTATCTCAATCTTCACTTATAAACCTATAGTGGCTAAGGTTTCCGTCAACAGGCTAACTCCCTGTTTTCGTCTTTCTAAGCTTTCTAAGGTTACTAAATAAAGGAGGTTGTAAGGATGGTCCCAACAAAGGTGCCTTATCTTTGCGGAGGAATACTATTTTCATTAATTCTTCAGGCGAGAAAAACACGAATAAAAGCAAGAGATAAATTTAATAGTGGATCTGACGGACTGAAAGACACTGATGTAATGATGGGATTGGTCAAGGTAGTTACAGGCGATAGTTTCGAATCAGCACAAGGTGGTACTTTCGGAAAATGCACTACGCAGTTTAAGACCTGCCAAGATTACGGGAGTACCTATATCCCTTTTACTGACCCCTCTGTCATAAGTTCATACACTTCTTCCATAAAACAAAAAGACCCTGACCTTCTAAATAGAATGTCAGAGTTCATAAACAGATTTATAAATGAAATGCGTTCTGAGTGGCTTGTAAAATCTCTTATTGAGGTAATTCAAAATGATGCCGAAATCGACAAAAACACTCTCTTTGATATTGCTCTAAATAAAAGCGTCACAAAGGAAAATTTGAATAATATTACAGATGTTGAACTTCCAGTATTCTTGCTTTCAGTATTGCACTTTGTCATCACACAAAGACCTGATAACACAAAAGGCCGTGCAACATTTGAGAAATGGCATACCCAAAGCGGAAAGAAATCACTTTGGAAGTTTGTGTCTTCTGTTGGTACTACAAATGAAAGAAGTTTTGTCGTAAAAACAACCATTGAAGGTGCAAATACCTCTGACACCTCTCCTACAGATGATGTTGTTGAAGTAATTAAATCTGAAAATAAACCTAAAACTCCAAAAGCAAGAATTGAGGATAAGATTCTTGCTTCCGGAAAAGCTGCAGCTGATGCTTGGGGAAAAGTAATGGAAACTTTGGCTGATGATATGGAAAAAGGCAAAGCAGATCAACCCGAAAAACCAAGGCTTGTCATAAATAAATTAAGTGAGAATGACACCCTTTTTCTAAAAAGATTTAGAGAAGGTGCAAAACCTTTATTCAAATATTGTATTGATAATGACCCATCTGCAGAAGCAACGGACTTATTCCTTTCAGATAACATTACAGATTTTATCAATAGTTGGAAATTTGAATATCGAGAAATCGAAGATTATGCCTTTCAAACTTTAGTAAAGGATGCGATGGATATTTTAAGTGAATACACTTACTATCTTTCAGATCAATTCCTTCGCTTGATTCCCGGAAGAAACATCTTGTGGTTTAGAAACGAATCATGGGAGGAAGGCGAACAACTAAGAAAAGTTCTTCAGCCAGAGTCGTACAGACTACGATGTGAAATAAGAGATTTATATCTTCGCTTATATCCTCTTCCAGAGGAAGATACTAAAACCGAAAACACAACCATCATTCAGCAACAGACAAATGTTGTTCAAAACGGAGATAACAACATTAATCTGACAAATAATGGAACGATAAACATCAAATTATAGGAGGATGGCAAATGAATAAAAATAATAATTCAATAATCAGCAGCCCTGCTCCACCATCGATACAGCAAACAGGTCAGAATAATGTTAATGTAACAAACCTTTCAGGAGGAAATGTTAATCTTATTCAAAACTCACCTGTTGAATATGATGAAAATGGCGTTCCATATACTCCTGTCAATCATGTCCGTTTTGATAGTCAAAACAGCATTATTTATTTAGGAAATGAGCAGGTATCTATACCTGTTGAACTGGTACAGCCTGGATTACTCAATCCAGAAGAGCTGCCATATGTAAACGCCCTATGCGATGTGTATGCAGAAAAATTAGGGAAAGCTGCTGGAGATATTACTCCTGATATGATTCCTACCCTTTCTAAAAATTTACAACGGCACTATTCCTCACAAAGGAAAGCTTACTACCAAGCAGAATACGTAAAGCATGTTGCAAGAGAAACATTTGCAGATGGCGATTCACAGTTTACAGCATTAAAAGAAGATGCTTACGCAGGCATCGAAGATACATATTATGACGAAGATCATGCGACAGGGTATGACAGACTTAAAGCTGTCCTTGATAGGATTACTACAATTTCGCTTACTAAATCTGCCCTAATTAACATTGTTGGTCTTATTGGAAATCTTGAAAAGAAAGGCATTTGCCACATCTTGGTAAATGACGAGAAGATAAAATCGTGGGTAGATATTGATGAATGAGATTACCAATCTTAAAGGAATAGGAATATGGACGGCTCATATGTATCTTATTTTTGTACTTAATCGTCAAGATGTATTACCAACATCAGATGTTGCTTTTCTTCAGGTATATGAACGGCTATATAAAACAAAAGACCGCTCAAAGTCTTCAGTAGAAAAGAAATGTAAAAAGTGGAAACCATATTCATCTATTGCTGCAAGATATTTTTATAGATTACTTGATGAAGGATATACCAAAAATGAATTTCATTTATTCAAATGATAAGGAGGAAAAAATGAATACAAGAGAACAAATTGACAAATTAGTAAAAGAGACAACAGTTGAAAATTTTGATGTCACTTCTGTACCCGAAAAAATTGCCACAAATTTAAAAAAGTGGAAATGGGGAAGCTATGGATGGGTATCTCCAGCAAGTTTAATTGTTACCGCTGCATGGAGAAAATATTTCTACCCCAATCTTGACTGTTGCAAAATTTGGGCAAAAGATGAAGTTAATAATCCAATTGAGGGCGGATATAGCATACGTTCAGAAGATGAAGGTATCACAATCCCTATTTTTGCAAAATATGACTTATGTAATGGATTTTGTTCCCCTAACTCTGGTATGCAGGGTAGTCGAGCTATAGAAAAAATGCGTAATTATAAACGATTAAATACTGATTTCGATACTGCGCAACGAACAATATTTGACTTAAAATTATTTGCCTTAATCCTAAATCAAATTAATGATTTAGATGCTGATTCAGCCTTAAATGTATTTAAGTATCTCATAACCGTTGCTAAAGGAATCAGGGATGAACGAATAAAAACAAATGTGGCTCTTAACCAAACAGTATCTGATGAATTTAGCATTATAAATTTTCTTTCAAAAACTGCTGATCCCGAACTGACAAAATGCGTTGTAGCTGCATGTTATGAAGTTTTATTTACACCTCATGGATTTAACTTAGAAGGAGTCGAAGACTACAAGACAGCTGCCGATGCAAGAGCTCAAAAGCCTGGAGATTTATCATTAAGTAAAAACGGAAAGACAATTATTGCTATAGAAGTCAAAGATAAAACTCAATCTATTGACTGGAACAATATTGATCGTGCTAAGAAAATCATTAATTCAAATCCGGATTTGAAAAACTTTGTCTTTGCATTAGAAAATAGAGAAAGCACAGTTAGTTCTTCTATTCAAGACATGCTTCACTCTAATCAATTAAATTCTGGTATAGCTGATAAAATTTCTTTTATATCTGTTCATGATTTGTTATTACTCGCAAAATCAGTTGCTACTGAAAGCGAAATTGCTACAAAAACTGGTAAATATTTAGCTATCGTTCCTGCCATCAAACCCGAGACAAAAGAAGCCTGGATTAAACTACAGTAAACAAAAAAGCCAAGGACATATTGTCAGTCCTTGGCTCTCTTTTTATCTTTCTTTCCAAATAATATTTTGTTTTAAATTATTGGGTAGTGTAAAAGGATAGCATATTCTAAAGTACTCTTCTGGAATTGTCCTATTTGTATTATTAGTTCTAACATCAAAACCATAATCTCGCATAGATTTTAATTTTTCTGTTACTAAATTACTATCTAAACTAATAGTTGAATATGGCATTACACCTTTTAAGTTATCCTCTTTTATAGCCTGTTTCTGAAACTCAATTACTTCAGATGTATATTTTATATCCAGCTTAATCGTAAATTTAGGATATGGTTCAGTAAAATGACCATACAAAGGCATCAACGAATCATATGAAGATAATTCTTGCACTGCAGTGTGTACTTCATCCCACATTAATTTCAGATATTTATCTTCCCACTGTTCACTAAACACGCCTATATTGATTGACTTAAAGTTTTGACAAACATTACCAACAAATTCTAATTTTATAGATGCAGCTTTCTTTCTGCTTGTTCCGTCGGTTAATCGAATAACCAAATCTCCATTATTAAACTTCCAAATTATCCTGTATTTATCCATCATCCTTTCTTTGACGAAATCAGTATATTGATAGTTTTCCTGTTCAACATAATCAAAAATATTCATTTGATTTGATACAGAAATCTTTGTTTTCTTTTTTGCTTTAGATTTTCTTGCTTGAACGCCTTTTCTCTTATCAAAGGATAGCTTTTGACCATCTGCTATTAATGGAACTTTATACTCCTCTAGTCCTTCAATCTGATAGCGCAATGCTTTACCAATTTGTTCTGCAACCAGTGGGCAAACAGAATTTCCTACCTGCTTAACACCTTCACTATATTTTTGGTTAATAACAAACTTATGTGGAAATCCTTGTAATCTTTGTAATTCCTCAACCGTGCATTTACGATTTTTCCAATGAAAGGGACCATCGTATTTACCTTGATAAGCAATAACTGTTCTGCAAACATCATTAGGATCCATTTTATAAAGAAAATTTGAAAACTTTGAACGCCAAGCAAACTGTGGATTTGGATGTCCCATTTCTTCTGTATAAAATCTATAGTTTTCTCCTGGTGGAATATCCGGAAGTAAATGTCCATACTTTCCTGTATATGGAGGAACTACTTCGTTTTCATCTTGAACATCCGCAATTGCCTCTCCAGTAGTAATGTAAGGTCTTTTATCCTCTGAATCTGGTCCATATGTTGGTAATGGAAATTTAAAATCAATATTTAAATCTTTTCTAATTCCAACCAAAAAAACTCTTTCTCTTAATTGGGGTGCTCCATAATCTGCAGCGTTAAGGATTTTCCAAAATAATTTATAGCCAACATTCTCAAAAGATTCCATTATAAGTTTAAAATCTTGTCCTTTATTTGCTGACAAAATACCTCGCACATTTTCAAACACAAACGCTTTCGGTTTAAAGTAATCAACATATTTACAGTAGTATTCAAATAATGTTCCTCTTGCATCTGTTGTACCCGCAACGCCTCCTGCTCTTCTGCCCGCGGCTGAAAAACTTTGGCAAGGTGGTCCACCAACTATATAGTCAACTTTTCCATCATAAAATTCACTCGGAGGTAATTTTGTAATATCAATAGGAAATATTTCATCTTCCTCTGTACACAGTATTTCTTTATTTTGATTTAGGGTTTCGCAACATTTTTTGTCCCACTCTAAGGTTTTTGCAAAAGTAAATCCAGCTCTAGCCATGCCGACCTCAAAACCACCTATTCCTGAAAACAAACTTAGTGAAACAATTTTTTTATCACTCATTTTTCATCCTCCGTCTTTTTCTTTTTTAATATTAGGCAATCCTCATCTTTGTCTAAATAAATATCAAAAAATGTTTCACCTTTTTTTACATCCATATTTGAAATAATACTTTTGGGTAGTCTTATTCTCATGTCTTGCTGTAAAACATAGCTATCAATATATATTATATTATCTTTCATACTGTCCTCCGCAGTTTAATTTTAGTCTAATTATACCCTATTTTTAGTCTATTTTCAATCTATTATTCTAAGATAGTCTATAGAAAGGCTGCACTCTAAAGAGAACAGCCTTATAATTTGTAACATTTTAGAAAAATATTTAATCTTTCTTCTCTTCTTTAATTTTATAGTATTCCTCAGTATCAAAACCTATTTCCACATAATCTTTCTTCTTGGAATTTTTGTTGTTCAAGAGAACAACGCTCTCAACATGAAATTATTAGGCTATTTCATGTATAATCAGTAATAGCATTATTTTTCAATAGTTTTTAAGTCTTTTCCCGTTCTTAATCATCTACTCAGTCCTCTTGCGAAAGTAGGCTATTTTATTAGATTATCCATTTTAAGAGCCTTTTCAATTCTGGATTTAATTTTTTCTTCTTGTTCAAGCTCATAATCATCTTCAATCTCTGCTTCACATTGTGGACATATGTAGTCTTTCAAAAACACATGCTCATCAAATGAAAAGTCTGATAAATTATCAATGCCATAAAAATTCCCGCATACTTCGCATTTATAATACATTTCATCTGGATTCAAAGGATGAAAACTGATTATTCCGTTTTCATCTGATGTTTTTAAATAAAGCATAAAGATAATACCTCCGTTACTGTTTTGATACTACCATATATCACTCTTTTCCTCTAAATTATCAAGTAATATAGACCACAAAAATGTACCTAATTTCCATCAACAAATTGTGTTAATTATGCTTTCTAGAACTGTACTTGGTTTTCTTTCTTTTTAGACCATCTTCCGTTTGCTCCACATTACTGCACTAATTTTTTTCAAATCACAAATAAATATTTCTGTATAATCGACCCAATCTCAATATTCCTGTCTATCCAACCATAAATTTTCTAGACTTTTAGGACATTTTTTGAGGTATTATTTCCAGTAACCAAAACTATCGAAATTCCCTTATTTCAAGCCATTTTTTACACTTTTACTTGTGTACTTTAGTCAACAATACTACGCTCTCCACATGGATTGGTTATTCAACGAAAAACATACACAACGCCTATTGTACAAGAGAATGGTGGAAGGTTCCTTTTTCCTTGCATAGCAGAGAAATGATGAGACAGAAAGCGTTATTTTCATGTTAGTTCGTCCAATTTAATTTGTCTCATTCTCGGACTTTGTTTTGATAGTTTTCAGCCACTCCTGTGTATGAAGAAATGGGTGTTCTTCAGGTTTACGCAAAAACATTGTTTGAAAATGTAGTTCACTATCAAACTCGACAATTCTACGTATTAAATCTTTATCTATTCCCATGTGAGATAGGAAAATAGAAATAATGGTTGCTTTCAAGACTCGTATTGAATCATTTATTTGCGAAAAATCTAATACACCAGTTTTGTTCTTCTTATAATGAGAATAATAATTTCTAGTATCACCGAGTTCCCTATAGAACAATTCAGCAATTTGTTTATCCGTCATATCCTTGCATTTCTCTTTATTACACGCCAAACATTCAATATCTTCTGCATTATTCCTAATAATGCCAAAGTACAGATTATCCAACTCTTTTAAGCGATGAGATAAAGATTTTTTTCCCAAATAACCAGCCGTTATCCAACCAGAAATATCACCTATATTTGAAGAGTTGTACTTCCAATCTGGCAACACACTTTGAAATGCTTCTTCAAAAATTGGGCGATTTTCTTCTTTAAAGATTTGAGTTTTAATGACTTTTGTTGCTGCCTTTAATGCTTTCTTTAATTTTTCTTCTGTTTCTGCATCACCGGATATTCTTGTATGATATCCATCTAATATTCTCATATACTCAACGAATATATCCTCTGCAAATATTTCTTTTCTACCATTCACGGAAAAATATATTCTCCTTAACAATGTGAACTGGTCATCAAAACAGAATTTACGCCAATTAGCAAAATACAGAGTCAAGTTATCTTCAAGTACATAATAGTATGTCCTTGGACTATCCGTAACATCTTGATTCATTAGGTTATAAGAATAATCATGATTAATATATAACCAGCTCTTAAGTTTCTGTCCTTCGATCGACAGCCGGATATTATCTGCTATAGATACTTTGCCAATCAACAATCCAAAAAATTGCATAATGCATTCTATATCATTCTGTATTTTCTGAATATCTGCTAACTGATTATATTTTACGCGAATTCGAGGTTCTTTTTTTATTTTAATTGCGATGTTATCTTCGAGTGATAATATACTCTCATGCGTTTTTGATTCAAAATACAGTTCGATTTGTGGATTTTTTTCATGGATAACAATAGAATCTAAATGAGCCTCACCAGCAGCCAGTTCATCTTGGTCTGTACAAGTATAAAAGACAGTTTTAATACCAAGCCATTTGGTCAATTCTCGAATAGCAAATGAAAACTCTTCTATTCCAGAAATATCTGTTCCTTTTGAAAAATCAAAATTTTGCATTAGAACATAAGACACCCTATGGCATGAAGTATAATCCAGAACTCTGTTTCGTCCTGGTTTTGCATATCCATTTACAAATACTTTATATTTATATTGACCGTCTTCTCCGATAAAAGTTTCAGGAAAAACAAGGCCATGAAATCTGCTATAAAATTCTAAGTAATTTCCATCAATCAAAAGTTCTCCTACTTCTGAGTTTCTTGAATCGTTTTCTCTATGCCATGTACCAATATGTCGCTCCATACACTACAACTCCTTTCCTTTATCCATTGTTTCGTAAGTAGTGGTATTTATCCAACCTCTTGCTTGATGTCAAGTTACATTAAAACACCTTATCAACGCAGTAATTTTCACTTAAAATTTATCATGTATACTAGCGTCTTGATTTTACTCATCAGCTTCTCTTTGCAGATTAATAATGAAAACTTCATTGAAAATGCTGTTTTAACTCTTCAATAGAAACTGTATCACATAATTAAAGTATAAATCATTTGCTCGGTGAATTCAATCTCTTTAAAAAATGTTACTGTTTTTACATATAGAAAAAACACCCTGTAAATTGTACAGGATGTTAAAAAATATATTAACCATCAAAATAAGTGAATGTCTTGAAATTTTAGGATAGGGGAGAAGTAGTCTTTTAGTAGTTTGCATTATTTAAGCTTATGAACTGCGGTATATGAATGATATTTACTTACTCCGATAAGCATCATTCAAAACAAAGCATACTCAGCGAAAACTGCTGTTATATATAGGTATAGGGAGTTGCTTTCTGTTACAGCCCTTTTAACGATAACTCTGAAACAATAATGTCTGTACTAACCCTATTAACGATAAGGCATAAAAGCTGATTTTAAAACTGTTGAAAAGTAGTCTTTTGGTAGTCTTGTACTTTTCAACTGACCGTGATTTGCCGAGATTTACAAAGGAATATTGCGGTTTGTAAAGCGTTCGTGAGTCATCCCATGGCACACAAACATTATTTTAATCAAAGTACAATTCCTCCCGATTTGCCGTAATATGCCGCTATAAATTTTGCAATATCTATATTTGAATATGTTATTTTGTGTGTTGCTGTATTTTCACTATTCATCTATATGTTCCCCTTAAAATGATTTTGAATTGTCGCTATAATATGCAATTTTACCTGTTAACCGAAAATTTCTTCGGGAGTGTATCCGAGCAGAACATGGAGTCTGGCACTTGTGTACATGACTTTTTGACACAAATATTCAAGCTTTCGGTGGCTGAATGCGATATCATCACGGTTGTAGATTCCGCTTCCCATGATTACTTCGTATACAGATTCTTCGGAATTGTCGAGTTGAGTTGCAAAACAAATCATAATATCGTTCGCATAATCGTCTGCGTCATCTTTTGAAAGTCCTGTTTCATTTCTTAAAAACGAACGCATTTCAAGAAAATCGGGAGTCTTTTTTAAATAACAGTCATCTTCATATCTGAGAAATTGCTCTTTGTCAAGAACGCAAAATTTCTTTCCGATTTGACGATATTTCAGCATTTCGTATTTATCAAGACTATCGTCATCAAATTCAAAAAAGTAAAGATATTCTGCAAGAATTTCCTGTTCAAGAGCAGGGGTTTCTGAGCCGTCATCGTAAATATCGTCCTGATTAAACACACAAAAATACTTTCCCTTAAAATTCATAATTTTCAACAAATGACAGAAAATCTTCCTCGCTCACAGGCTCGTTCTGGCTGTTGTAAATTTTAAGAAGTTTGCCGATTTAGATAACTCCGTAAAGATTTGCCGCAGCCGCAAAATATCTGTATAAAAGGTCTTGTGTTTCCTTTGAAAGTGTGCATTCTGAAATTTTCATGTGTCTACCTCAAATTATATCGTACTCTGACTTATATTGTCAGTTTATCATAATTAATCCCACATTTCAACAAGTCTGTGAACAATTTCAGATACTTGCCAGATGATTGACTTTTGAAAGACAGTTGCAGAGTGGTTTAGCACTGTGTATGTGCAAGCTTTCAGGTTGCCGTGCAGATGACTGTTGCACAGTAAATATAGCGGATTATATAGTGCCTTTTCACCTAAAATAAGCCATAGATTTCTCGCTCTGCTTTGCGGCGTTTTATTATATTTTATGACAAATTTTGCGTAAAATAACCAAAATAGACTATATTTGATTACCACTTTAGTGAAAATAAAACATATCTATGGCAAAAATCTTGCGTAATTATTCCTATATTTTGTTAAAAAACACTTTTTTTCAATTGTTTTTTCCATATTCTCCTCTTTTATTGCTTATTGATGCTTTCTGTGGTATAACTCTATAAATGTATTGCGTAAGTTAGTTTATGGTTGAGGAATATTAAATATGAAAGACAGGAAAAAGTCGATTTATAACAGAATTGTGAAACGCTTATTTGATGTGTTAATTTCTTTTGTTAGCATTGTTATATTAGCAATTCCTATGGCTATAGTTGCTCTTGCAATAAAAATTGACTCGCCGTGACCTGTGCTATTTAAACAGGAACGCATAGGAAAAAATGGAAAAATCTTTACTATTTATAAATTCAGAAGTATGTGTATTGGTGCTGAAAAAACGGGATCGGGAGTTTATTCAAACAAAAATGATGCACGTGTCACAAGAGTCGGAAAGTTTATAAGGGACACAAGTATTGATGAGTTACCGCAACTGTTTAATATGTTTTTGGGTTTTATGAGTCTTATAGGACCAAGACCACCATTAACATATCACCCTTGGACGTATGCTGAGTATACAGAAAAACAAAAAGAAATATTTGATGTGCGTCCGGGATTAACAGGATGGGCACAGATACACGGCAGAAAAGATCTTGAGTGGCATAAGCGTATAGAGTTAAATGTTTGGTATGTAAGGAATGTTTCTTTTTGGTTGGATTTAAAAATATTTTTTGTTACAATAGCAAAGGTCTTGACAAATGCTGATAATGAAAATGTTAACCAGACTGTAGAAAAAAAGTGATGGGTGAATTAAATGTCATTGAAGTTAATGTATATTACAAATCAACCTGAAATAGCACAAATTGCCGAGTCGGCTGGTGTAGATAGAATTTTTGTCGATTTGGAGTATATTGGAAAATCTGATAGACAGGGGGGAATGGATACAGTTCAATCTCGCCATACTATTGATGATGTAAAAAAATCAAGAGTTCAATTAATTCTGCAGATTTACTTGTTCGAGTAAATCCAATTCATGATGCGACAGATGGGTATTGTTCTTCTAAAGATGAAATTGATCAAGTGATTGATAATGGTGCAGATATTTTAATGTTACCTTATTTTAAGAATGAGCGTGATGTTGAGAAATTTCTTCGGATGGTTAATGGAAGAACTAGGACAATTCCGCTTGTTGAAACACCGGAAGCAGTTGATTCTATTGACAAAATATTGAAAATGGACGGTATAGATGAGATCTTTATTGGTTTAAATGACTTAAGTTTAGGGTATAATAAAAAGTTTATGTTTGAACTTCTTTCCGATGGTACAGTTGAATATTTATGTCAAAAATTCAAAAAGCACAATATTCCCTATGGGTTTGGTGGTATTGCCTCGTTAGGAAAGGGATTACTTCCATCTGAGTGCATTATAAAAGAACATTATAGGTTAGGCTCAACTTGCTCTATTCTCTCAAGAAGTTTTTGTAATATATCCCATATAAAACACATGGGAGTTATAAGCAGCACATTTGTAAACGGAATTCGTGAGATTAGGGAATTTGAAAAAGAATGCGACAAACATATGCGTTTTTTTACTGACAACGAAAAATTAGTTGATAGTATAGTAAAATCAATATGTGAGTCATGATGGAGTCTATTTATGAATATTCTTATAACCGGTGCATGGAGAAATTGCGATTGTAATATTGAAAGAATTAAACATATAGGGTATAATGTCGTTTTTATGCAAAAAGAAAATGATAGCTTGCCATGTGAATATGATTGGGTAGATGCTGTTATTTGTAACAATTTATTTTTATTTCACCCGATTGAGAAATTTATGAATTTAAAGTATATACAATTAACGAGCGCAGGATATGACCGAGTGCCGCTTGACTACATAAAAAATCATAATATAGATATTTACAATGCCCGTGGGGTTTACAGTATTCCAATGGCTGAGTATGCGGTTGCAAGTGTACTGCAATTGTATAAAAACTTTACTTTTTTTATGATAATCAAAAAAATAAATTATGGAAAAAAGACAGATCTTTGCAAGAATTGTATGGTAAAACAGTTTGCATAGTTGGATGTGGAAGTGTTGGCACAAAATGTGCTAAAAGATTTAAGGCTTTTGGATGTAAGACTATTGGTAAGGATAAATCCTATTCACGAAGCTACGAAAGAATATTGTTCCTCAAAAGAGGAAATAGACATTGCTATTGCGAATGGGGCTGATATTATTATGCTTCCGTTCTCTAAAACATTAAATGAGGTTGCCCAGTTTCTTACTTATGTAGATGGTAGGGTGTAAACGATGTTATTGTTAGAAACACCAGAAGCAGTAGAAATCATTGATGAAATTTTGCAATTGAAAGGTATCAATTATATCCGTATTGGTTTAAATGACCTGAGCCTTGGATATGGAATGAAATTCATGTTCCAATTGTTAGCAGATGAAACTGTAGATCGATTTTGTACAAAATTTAGAGAAAAAGGTATACCATAAGGTTTTGGTGGCATTGCATCTCTTGGAAAAGGCATGATTCCAGCGGAAATGGTTATTCGAGAACATTATCGTCTTGGAGCTACCTGTGCAATTTTATCGAGAAGTTTTTGTAATGTAGACAAGATTGAACATTTGAATGTTATTAGTTCCACGTTTGTTAATGGTATAAGAGAAATCCTGCTTTTGAAAAGGGATGTCAGGAACATATAGGTTACTTTATGGATAACAAGTGGAAATTAGAAGAGTATGTAAAAAAACAATACAATAGGAGAGTAACAATCAGATGAATTTACTTGTAACGGGTGCTTTTGCATGGACAGAAGATGAATTGAATAAATTGAAGCAACTTGGTCATGAAGTAATATTTATGCAACAGGAAAAAGATAAACTTCCATGCAGTCCGGAGTGGGTAGAGGGAATCATTGGAAATGGTATTTTTTTAAGTCATCCGATTGAACAATTTACTTCATTGTATTATATACAGTTAACCAGTGCAGGGTTTGATCGTGTGCCTATGGATTATATAAAAACTCATAATATCCAGATACACAATGCAAGGGGCGTTTATAGTATTCCAATGGCAGAGTTTGCAATTTGTGGAGTGTTGGAATTATATAAACAAAGTCGCTTCTTTATGAAAAATCAAGAAGAACACCAGTGGGAAAAACATCGTGGTTTGATAGAGTTGTCTGGAAAGACAGTATGTATTGTAGGATGTGGAAGTGTAGGAACAGAGTGTGCAAAGAAATTTAAAGCGTTTGGATGTAAAGTGATTGGTATTGATAGATTTCCTCATGTATCAGAATATTATGAAGAAATGTACTCACTTTCAGAGTTGGAAGAATATTTAAAAATCAGTGATGTTGTGTTATTGACATTGCCAATAACAGAAGAAAATTATCACATCATGGATGTTGATAAATTAGAGAAGATGAAAAAAGGAGCGATACTCGTTAATATTGCGAGAGGAGCTGTGGTGGATGCAGAGGCATTGGTAAGTGCTGTAAAAAAAAGATTAGCAGGAGCAGTTCTTGATGTGTTTGAAGAGGAACCGTTGAATGAAACTGATCTACTGTGGGATACAGAAAATGTAATTATTACACCGCATAATAGCTTTGTAGGTGATGGTAATCATCAGAGAATGTTAGATGTTATTTTTAGGAATTTGTAGGAACAGAAATAAAAGTTTTGTTAGTTGCAACAGTGCAGAGTCATATTTGTCAATTTCATAAACCTCTTGTAAAGATGTTACATGAACATGATGTAGAAGTTCATGTAGCGGCTCGCGATAATCTTGCAGAGAAAAATGGACTTGCATTGGATTTTGTCGAAAAGGTATTTGACATTCCTTTCGCACGATCCCCAAAAAGTAAAGATAATATTATTGCTTATAAGCAACTAAAGAAAATTATTGATGAGGGTCATTATGATGTTGTTCATTGCAATACCCCTATGGCGGGAATAGTAACAAGATTAGCTGCAAAAAAGGAAAGGAAAGCAGGTACTGAGGTATTTTATACAGCTCATGGATTCCATTTCTATAGGGGTGCACCTAAAAAAATTGGATTGTGTTTTATCCAATTGAGAAATTTTTTGCAGATCATTTTACAGATAAGGTCATTACCATTACAAAAGAGGATTATCGTTTAGCATCAAAAAAGTTTAATACGATTGTAGAACATATGCATGGAGTTGGAGCGAACGAGGAGAAGTATCTGTCTGTAACACCGGCGGAAATAAAAAAATTTCGACAAGAAAACAAGTTTGATGAACATTTTCTAATTCTTTGTACTGGCGAATTAAATAAAAATAAAAATCAACAAGTATTAGTTCAGGCTATGGAAAAGGTAATAAAAAAATGTCCTAATGTACTTTTATTACTGGCAGGTAACGGACCTGAAGAAAAGAATTTGAAAGATCAAATTGAAGAAGCAGGATTAAATAGTTGTATCCAATTATTAGGATATCATACTGACTTGGAAAAATATGTGAATGCAAGTGATTTGGTTGTGTCGGCGAGTAAGAGAGAGGGGTTGCCACTGAACATTGTGGAAGCAATGCTTTGTGGAAAAGCAGTAGTTGCATCTAATAACAGAGGACATCGTGAATTGATAGAGAATAGCGTTACGGGTACGGTTGTAGCAGAGTGTTCTCCAAATCAAATTGCAGAAGCAACTTTAGAATTAATAGAAGATAGTGATAAAAGGAAAAAATATGGGGATGCAGCCAAGGTAGCTATTCAGCCTTATACTTCGAAGAATATCACAAAGGAATTGCAAAGTATTTATGAGTTATAAAATACCAAAGAAAAAAACTATGGAGCATCAATGAGTTGAGTTTTGGTACAAAGCGGTATGCTAGGAAGGAGAAATGCAGTAATTAGTTGACATAATTACTATGTGAATAGATATGACAAAATTATTACCTACTTTTTTTGCATGCATGATATTAGCTATAATATCTGAAAGATACTCAATTCGGGAAGGAGGAAAACTTGAATACCAACATAAGGATAAAATTTTTTATTTTATGATAGTGGTTTTAATGATTTTTCTTGCCGGATTAAGAGTGAGATATAACGACACCGCTACATATATTTCAGCTTATGAAAATTTAGATACATCAGGAAAAATCCTTTCAAGTATTTCGTGGAATATTGGAGATAATTCAGCATTTAATCTCATAAACTTAATCCTCAAAAAAATAGGAATATCAGTAAATGGTTTTATTATGTTTTATTCCAGTGTTACAGTTGGGTTATATCTTTGGTTTGTAAAAAAATATTCAAATGACTTTGCCCTTTCATGGCTTATCCTATTTACAGGAGGAGCATATATTTTCTCATTTGCAGCAATTAAGCAATGTATGGCTATAGCAATTAGTTTAGTAGCTATAGATGCTCTTCTAGAAAAAAAGAAGATTAAGTTTGTAGTTTGTATATTGGTGGCTACATTATTTCATACATATGCGCTACTGTTCCTTGCGGCTCCATTATTATTATTTCCGGTATGGTCATTTAAAAGTTATTTATTAATATGTCTAACAGCCATAGTCGGAATAGGATTTCAAGCATTACTAGGAAACATATTGAGTATTACTTCCTTATTAGGTGAGAATTATGATATTGCGTCATTTAGCGGAGAAGGTGTTAATATCTTTAGATTGCTGGTTGCTTTGGCACCGGTTATACTTTCGTTTGTAGTTAAAGAAGATTTGAGAAAAAGTGAGAATAGAATAGAGCGTATTATGATGAATCTTACAATGGTAAATGCGGCATTCATGTTTATAGCATCTTTTGGTACAGCATTTTATCTTGCAAGGATAGCAAATTATTTTGCTATTTTCCCTGTGATTAGCATTCCATATTTATTGAAATATTTCACAGAGGATTTACAGATTCTATTAAAAATAATAATCATAGTTGGTTATTTAGGATATTTTGTTTATGCGTATGGAATTGTCAGAGGAGGATTTGATTTTGCATATGATAGCATTTCATTATTTCAATTTGTTGGAACATTGTTTGCGCATTAAAAAATAGGAGATTAGTATGATAAGAGTATTACAAATTGTAACATACATGGGGCTTGGCGGTCTTGAAACTATGATTATGAATTATTACAGAAACATAGACCGTACTAAAATTCAATTTGATTTTCTTGTTCATCGTTATGAAGAAGCTGATTATGATAAAGAAATTCTATCCTTAGGCGGACATATTTATCATATGCCTATGCTGAATCCGTTTTCTAAGGCTTATTTTAATGCGCTTGATGACTTTTTTGATAATCATAAGTACGATATTGTACATTCACATTTGGATTGTATGAGTGCATATCCTTTGGAAATTGCACAAAAACATGGCGTTAAGGTGAGGATTGCTCATTCGCACAGCAAAAGTCAAGACAAAAATTTAAAGTATCCGATTAAGCTTCTTTCAAAACATTTAATTCCTAAGTACGCTACGCATCTTTTTTCTTGCGGTAAAGAGGCAGGAGATTGGATGTTTGGCGGAAATGCATATACGGTATTAAATAATGCAATTGACGCTGAAAAATATCGGTATAACTGTCAAATAAAAAATCAAGTGCGTGACGAACTGAAAATCAGTAAATCTGATTTTGTAATCGGACATGTCGGAAGGTTTGCTCCTCCAAAGAATCATCCGTTTTTGATTGATGTTTTTAAGAGCGTACATGATAAAAACAGAAACTCCAAGCTGCTTCTTGTAGGAACAGGTAACGGGCAGAGTAATATAAGAGAAAAAGTTGATAATCTTGGTTTATCGGATTCCGTGATTTTTTTAGGAAACAGGGGAGATGTGAATAGAATACTACAGGCAATGGATGTATTTCTGTTTCCGTCTTTATATGAAGGATTGCCACTTTCAATAATAGAAGCGCAGGCTGCAGGATTGCCGTGTGTAATTTCTGACAGTGTTCCATCTGAATGCAAAGTTACAGATCTTGCAGAGTCGTTAGATTTAAACTTGCCGATTGATAAGTGGGCGAATGCTGTCTTAGAAAAACAAAGTGCGATTAGAAAAAACACATATCAAGAAATCAAGAATGCAGGTTATGATATTGAACAAAATGCAAAACAATTAGAAAACTTCTATATAAAAAAATATGAAAATTTGGGTGAAAGGAATTAAGTATGAAGCCAATATTGACTATTTTTACTCCGACATACAATCGTGCACATACAATTGGTCGAACATATGAGAGTCTAAAAAAACAGAATTGTAAAGAGTTTATTTGGCTTATTATTGATGATGGATCTACGGATAATACTTCAAAGTTAGTAGAACAGTGGAAAAACGAATCGTGTGGATTTGAGATTCGATACATATATAAAGAAAACGGCGGTATGCATACCGCACATAATATTGCGTATGAGAATATAGATACAGAATTAAATATGTGTATTGATTCTGATGATTGTGTTGCAGAAGGAGCGGTTAAAAAGATTCTGGATAAATGGGAAAAAGTTAAGAATGAAGATTACGCAGGAATCATTGGATTGGATTCTGATATGCAGGGAGAGATTATAGGTAAGGACTTCCCAAAGGATTTAGTAGATACAACGTTAAGTGCTTATTATGCTAATGGCGGAAGTGGAGATAAAAAATTAGTATATAGAACAGATATTATTAATAAATATCCACCATATCCAGTGTTTGAAGGAGAACGTTATGTTGCATTAGGGTATAAGTATAGGTTGATTGATCAAGAATACAAGTTATCAATATTAAATGAAGTTCTTGTGAATGTAGATTATCAACAGAATGGGTCAAGTGCGACGATGTGGAAACAGTATGTAAAAAATCCTAAAGGGTTTGCATTTTGGCGTAAGGTTTCTATGCAATACCCAGAATCGAAAAAAAGATTATGGGTAGATTGTACACATTATGTTTCTAACAGTATTATGGCAGGTAACAGACATTTTATCATCGAGTCGCCGAGAAAAGGATTGACTATCATGTCGATCCCAAGTGGAATAGTATTATATTTTGTTACAAGATATAAGGCGAGGAAAATTTAGATGAATAATAAATTTAAAGATGATTATTATCGTATGACAGGTACAAAGTTCTCTATTGTATCCGGGATAGTAAATATTATATGTAGACATAATATTAGATATGTGCTTTTCTGGAGGTTACGAAATACTTCACCTAATAATCTGATTTATAAGATTTTGTGCCATACAATATCAAAAAAATATGGATTAGAGATAGGAAATGCTTCAATAGGAAGCGGACTATATCTTGGACATGCTTTTGGAATTACAGTGAATTCGGAGGCGCGCATTGGAAGTAATGTGAATTTACATAAGGGAGTTACCATTGGAAGTGAAAATAGAGGGGGACGAGAAGGGGCTCCTACAATAGGAAATAGGGTATATATTGGAGTAAATTCAACAGTAATAGGTGCTATTCATATAGGAGATGATGTTTTAATTGCGGCGAATTCATTTGTAAATTTTGATGTTCCAAGCCATTCGGTGGTAGTGGGAAATCCAGCAACAATACATCCTAAAATGAATGCAACAGAGGGATATATTGGATTTTGTGTCGAAAAAGATTGATTTAGACGGTTTAATACAAGGAGAATAGAATAAGTATGATACCTAAGAAAATACACTATTGTTGGTTTGGCAGAGGTGAGAAATCAAAATTAACAGAAAGATGTATTAAAAGTTGGAAAAAATATTGTGTTGATTATGAGATTATAGAATGGAATGAGGATAATTTTGATATCAATATTCATCCATATACAAAGTATTGTTACGAAAATAAAAAATGGGCTTTTTTAAGTGATTATGTTCGATTGTGGGTAGTAGAAAAATATGGTGGTTTGTATTTTGATACAGATGTGGAGGTAATTAAGTCATTTGATGAATTATTACAATATGATGGATTTTATGGTTTTGAAAATCCTAATTATGTTGCATCTGGGTTAGGATTTGGCTCAATTGCTCACCACATAACAGTTCGTAAGATGTTGGAGAAGTATGATGAACTAGTGTTAAAAAATGAAGAAGTTAAGTTGACCGGATGTCCACTGTTGAATACAGAAGCACTTCTTCCTTTGGGGTTAAAATTAACAGGAAAGAAACAAGTGATAGAGGGAACTAAAATATTACCGAGTGAGTATTTAAATCCACTAGAGGACTCAACCGGTATTGTGAGAAAAACAGAAAATACGCTTTCGATACATTGGTATGCTAAAAGTGCGTTAGATAAAAATACAATACTTAGAAGCAAATTAACGAGACCGATGCATCGATTGTTTGGAAAAAATTGTTTTTCCTTTCTAAAGAGGATATTGCATAGATAGGGGAATGATGAATGTTTGAAAGGACAGCATTATTTGCAGAAAGTTGGAATGTTGCATGGAGAAAGAAAAATAGAGAAAGTATTTTAACTGATAAAATAACTCCATTTGCTATTATAAAAAATAGCTTTAGGTATTGGGCAGCAGATCCATTTTTATTTGAGCATGAAAACCAGGTTTATATTTTTGCAGAGCTTTATGATTATATAAAATGCAGAGGCTGTTTAGGGTATTGTAAGTGGGATGGAAAAAAATTTAGTGGCTGGAAAAAGATTATAACAGAAGCCTATCATTTATCATATCCGTTTATTTTTGAAAAGCAAGGACAAGTGTACATTATGCCGGAGTCAGGTGCAGATCATTCTTTGTACTTATATAGAGCTGTTCAATTTCCGGATGAATGGGAAAAGTTGAATTTAATACGAGAAAATGTTGTATATGGTGATACGACTCCTTTTAAGTGGAAAAACCATAATTATGCATTAAGTTATGATGTGGGTAATGCAGAGGAATATCATCTTGTATTATTAGATTTGGAAGAGCCGGCTAATGATTGTATTTTAAAAGGTATAGACAATATAGAGTTACGCAGACCGGCAGGAAAAATGGTATATATGAACGGAATGAATATTAGACCGGCACAAAAATGTGTAAATGATTACGGGGAAGGTTTAGTATTCTATGAATATGAATTAGAGGAAAAAAATTATATTGAAAAAGAATTACAGCAAGTATTACCGCAAGATTTAAAATATACAAAGAAAATTCTGATGGATGGAATGCATACATATAATGGGTTGGGAGAATATGAGGTTATTGATTTAAAAACAAGACGGTTTAATATTCTCAATTTTGTTTTTAGAATATTGGGGAAATTTAGAGGATAAAACTATGATTAGAGTTTTTATGGTAGGTATGAGTACCGATAAGGGTGGAGTAGAAGCATATATTAGTAATTTATCTGGCTTCTTATCTGATGAAAATTATGAGATTGTATATTCCTGGCCAGTGATGGAAGTGAATGGAAAAACATGGGTGTGCCCTCGAAATAGACATAATTATTACAAGTATGCAAAGTTTTGGAAACGCTTCTTTAAAGAAAATCATTTTGATGTGGTATATTATAATACTTGTGATATTGTAAGTGTGGATATGCTGAAATTTGCAAAAAAAGCAGTGGTGCCGGTAAGAATTATACATTCACATAATACAGAGAATCAGATAAAAATGAATATGTTTCATCGAATAACAGAAAAACGTAATCGTAAGAATATCGAAAAAATTGCTACGAATTTATTAGCATGTTCAGAAGATGCAGGATATTGGATGTTTCCGGGAAAGAAGTTTAATGTGATCAAAAATGGAATTGATTATTCTAAATACAGATATCAATTAAAAAATCGAACAGAATGTCGTAAAAGTATATCTGTTGCAGATGGTTATTTGGTAGGTTGTATAGGAAGGCTTGACCCGCAAAAAAATCCGCTTATGTCAGTGGAAATCATGAAAGAAATATCTAAATTGAATGCAACTGCAAAATTTGTATTTGTAGGTGATGGAGAACTTAGACCACAGGTAGAACAGAAAATTAAAGAATACAATCTTGAAGATAGAATCGTCCTATTAGGGGCTCGTGACGATGCAAATAAATGGTATTCGGCAATAGATTGTCTTGTCATGCCATCATTATTTGAAGGACTTCCATTTACTTTAGTAGAGGCACAAGCAGCAGGATTATCTTGTGTGGTATCAAACACCGTATCTGGTGATGCAAATATTACAGGATTAATTGAGTATGTCGATTTGAATCAAAGTACAAAAGTATGGGCAGATCATATATTAGAAGCTTGTGAGAAAGAAAGATTAGATACAAAAGAACAATTAAAGAAAGCAGGGTATTCAATTCAAGATACAGCGCAGCAGGTGGATAAAATAATTCAAACATCATTAGAAAAGAGTGTGCAATGGGAACGAGTAAATTAAGAGAATCAAATTTAGAATATCTCAGAATTCTTAGTATGATTTTTATTGTTGCAGGACACTCAGTGTTGCATGGTGGGGTGGAGATGCCTCTAACAGTAAATGGGATTTTTGCTTTAGTAATGACACAGGGGTCAAGAATAGGTGTTAATATATTTGTTTTACTGTCAGGATATTTTTCTGCTACGAAGGTAATTTATATAGATAAAATAAAGAAAATTTATATTCAAGTATGGACTTATTCAATTATGATTGCAGTGGTACTGTTTTGGAATATTGTAGACAAATAATTTTAGGGAGAATAAGTTATAATGGTAATAAAAAAAGTAATGGTCAGATTACGTAATACTGTCTGGAATTATAAGCATAAAAAAATAAGTCAGAAAAATCGTGAACGGCTGAATTGCGATGATGTTACTATTATTTCTACAAATTGTACTGGTGGTATTCTATATCATGATTTAGGTCTTGAATTTAAATCTCCAACAGTAAATCTGTTCTTTCGTGCACAGGATTTTATAAAACTGTGTGAAAACATAGAGTACTATATGAGCATTGACAAATTTGTTGAATGTACGGATAAGGAAATTATCGGAGATAGAGAATATCCGGTTGTATATTTAGGAGACTTACTGGTATTTTGTGTTCATTATCATACAGTAGAAGAGGCAGAAAGAAAGTGGAATTCTAGAAAGCAGCGTATCAACTGGGAACATATCGTGATTATAAATAGTGATAGAGAGGGTATGACAGAGGAAGTGAAAGATCGTTTTGAAAAGTTGTCATACCGTAAAGTGATGTTTGTACATAAGCCCGATAAAAACCATCATAGTTGTTTTTATATTAAAGGATATGAAAATCAAGAATCGGTAGGAATTATTACGGATCATAATACATGGGATGGAAAAAGACCGGTGGATCAGTTTGATTGGATTGAGTTTTTAAACAAATGATGAGTATAAAATGGGAGTATATAAGATGAAAGAACGTATACAATGGATTGATGAAGCAAAAGGAATTGGAATTTTATTAGTGATGTTTGGACATTGTTATCTGCATTGGGATTTTTGCTTTTGGTTTTATTCCTTTCATATGGCATTGTTCTTTTTCCTTTCGGGATACACCTTTTCAAGAAAGGAAAGATATGATAGGTTCTTAAAGAAAAAGATTCAAACACTTTTGGTTCCTTATCTGTTTTTTGTAATTGTAACAATGTTGTGTAATGGAGTTTTGGCTATTACACATGGTAATAGTTATGATGTGTTAGATATTGCAAAGCAGTATCTTATTCAGAATAGGTATACTTTGTTATGGTTTATTACGTGCTTATTTCTGGCGGAACAGGCAATGTATGTATTAAGTATTCTAAATTCAAAGTATGTGAAAAATAGATTTTGGCTTATTTCATTTGCGATTGCCCTGATAGTCTTTTATCTCTATAGAATCAGTATTGATATTGATTTGCCATGGAATGCAGATTTAACGATTTTAGGAACAGCATTTATGTGTTTGGGACAATGGTGTAAGAATAGTAAATGTTTTACTACATATTTTGCAAAACCAAAGATGCTTTTGTGTCTTGGTGTGGTGGTGTGTCTCATTGCATCTGCTCTAAACTACAAATATTTTACAAAAGTAGATTGGTACAGTGATTGTTGGGGGAATCCGATTTTATTTGTGATAGCAGCAATAAGCGGAATAATAGCTGTTATAAGTATATCAATGTTAAAAAATAATAAAATACTTGTTGCAGTTGGAAAAAATTCACTTATGTATTATGGACTACATAGAATTGTAATAGATCTGATGTTCGTAGTATATGGGAAATTAGGAATTGAGATTATAAACACAAGTTGGTCTGCAGTTGGTTTTGCAATGATAGATGTTTTGGTCTCTATTTGTGTAATTACACCATTTAATTTATTTATTTTGAAATATATGCCATGGTGTTTAGGAAGAAAAAAGGTTAAAGTGAAAAATGATAAGTATTATAATACCAATATATAATGTAGAAAAATATCTTTCAAAATGTATTGAGAGTTTAGTGGGACAAACCTATAAGGATATAGAAATAATTTTGATTAACGATGGTTCACCGGATCATTGTCTGAGTATATGTGAGCAATATTCAAAAAAAGATAATCGTATCATTGTTATTGATCAGGAGAATAAAGGTGTATCTGCTGCAAGAAATGCCGGTTTAAAAATGGCTAAGGGCGAATATATTGGATTTGTTGATCCTGATGATTGGATAGCACCGGAGATGTATAAAAGTATGCACTCAGCCATGAAAGAAACGAATGCAGATTTATGTATATGTGGGTATGATTATTATGATGAACACGGAAAAGTAGATGAGAATAGACGTTATAATACAAAAGAAAATGAGACTATTACACAGAAGGATGTGATGTATAGATTTTCTGATATGCCACCAACTATTAGGCATGGAGTTGTAAATAAATTATTTAAAAAGGAATTATTAAATGGTCAGATGTTTAAGGAAGGATTACATTCATCAGAAGATGTGTTCTTTTTGAATGAATATGTTCAAAAGATTCAAAATGCAGTGGTTGTGCATCAGCCTTATTATAAAAATCTTGTTCGTCAAGGAAGTGCAACGCATGGTGGACTAAGTATAAATAGTTTGGCAGATTCATTTGAAGCTCATGAAAGAATGTATTTAGATTCTATAAGGCGGTATCCTGAGTTGAAAAATCATGCAGCAGCTTTTTTATTAGATGTGTGTACATTGAAATATAACGAAGCAAAAGAAAAATGGGTAAAAATGGAAGAAAATGAAAAGAAAAGTGCAAAAGAGAAGTTAAAAATCATGTTGAAATTTATTAAAAAATATGCACTATATTCAATTTTGGATAAGGAAATTTATTGGAAAACCAGAGTAATGTATTTAATTTTAAAGTAGAGGATTAATGATGAAGAAAATTAGTATTATTGTTCCTGTATATAATGTGGAAAAGTATGTAGAAAAATGTATACAGAGCTTAATAAATCAAAGCTATAAAAATGATTATGAGAAATAGATGGCGAATTATGTCATCGAAACGTATATATTGGAAAGAAAAAGTGATAATGTTAGTTGGATGGTTTTAGTGATAATATGAAAGAAGATATAAGAAATATACAAATAAAGTGCATAGAAATTTTAAATATAGTCGATCAAATATGTCGAAAGCATCATATTCAATATTCACTTTGCGGAGGAAGTGTTGTAGGAGCTCATTTATATCAGGGATGTTTACCTTGGGATGATGATGTGGATTTAATGATGACGAGAGAGAATTATAATAAGTTTCTTTCTGTTATAAAACAGGAACTTCCAAAAGGATTTTCGGTTCATAATTATCAACTTTCAGATACATATTGGTCGTTATTTACTAAGATTGTTAATGATAATACTACAATAGTTCAAAATGATGGTGCAGTGTCTGGTGTGTTCTTAGATATTACTGTTTATGATAAAATACCAGATAATTATAAACGTAAAGAGGATATATTTCTTTGGAAGATGTCACAGGTGGTTAGTATTGGAAAAATAAAGGGAAAATCGTTAAAGGCGTTCGTAAGAAATATGGTACTTACACTTTTCTTTAGGGATAAAAGTAAATATTATAAGTTTTTTCAAAAACGAGTAGAAAAAATGGGAATACAACTAAATACCATTATTCTGAATTGTTTGGAGCTTTTTGTAATACGTTACCGTATGAACCGGAAATATTTGAAAATTACACAGAAATACAGTTTGAAGGCAAACAATATATGATTGTCAAAGATTATATAAAGTACCTTCAAACACGATATAATAGAACTGATTTTAGAGAGCCGAAAGAAAAGCAAGTTTCACCACATTATCGGTATGTGAACTTTAGTATTCCGTATAAAGAGTATATAAAATGCAGGAAGTGTAAGGAAAGTTAGATGAATAAAGGGAAAAGAATAATAAAAATATTTGGATATGGTGTAATCTCACAGGTTGTTACATTGTTATTAGGAATTATCATCCCTAAATTGATGATTGTAAGTTATGGTTCAGAAGTGAATGGGTTATTGTCTTCTATAAGACAAGTATTTGTATATGTTGCATTATTGGAGGCTGGAATTGGAACTGCCTCTCTTCAAGCTTTATATGCTCCAGTTGCATTGGGAGATAACAAACGAATATGTGAAATCATGGCGGCAACCAGTGCATATTATAAGCGAACAGGTGTGTTGTATGGTATTGCTGTTATTGGATTAGCTATTTTTTATCCAATTATAGTAAAATCTGATATTCCGGTGATGGTTGTAGTTGCAGTCATTTTATTTCAAGGAGCATCAGGTGTTATTAACTATTTCTTCCAAGGAAAGTTTACAATATTACTTCGTGTTGATGGAAGAGGATACATAACAACGAACCTTAATACTATTGTTTCCGTTATATCTAAATTGGTACAAATCGGTTTGATTTTGATGGGATTCAATGTTATAGCAGTTCAATTTGCTTACTTTGCAATTAACCTTTTACAAATGATATATATTACATGGTATGTCAAAAAGCACTATGATTGGTTAGATTTAAGTGTAGAACCAGATTATAATGCATTAAGTCAGAGTAAGAATGTAATTATTCATCAGATTTCAGGACTTATCTTTAATAATACAGATATTATTGTATTAACACTTTTTGCAGGGCTAAAGACGGTAAGTGTTTATTCCTTATATAGTTTAATTATTAGTTGCGTATCAAATATTATTGATACCTTGTGTAGTAGTGTGGAATTTGTACTTGGACAGGCATTTAATTCTGATAAAAATAAATTCATGAAATTGCAGGAAGTATATGAAACATATTATCTTGGAGTTTCGTTTTTCTTCTTTACGGTTACTTTGATCATGTTGCCATCATTTATGAAGATATATTCATCAGGAATCACAGATGCCCAATATGTAGATAAATATTTACCGCTTCTATTTGTAACTTTGAATGTGCTGATGTATTCGAGAAGAACATCAAGTCAGATCATTAATTTTGCCGGGCATTTTAAACAGACACAGGTAAGGTCAATTATAGAGAGTGCGATTAATCTTACAGTATCATTAGTTTTGGTATTCAAAATAGGAATGTACGGAGTTCTATTAGGGACAATCGCTGCACTTTTGTATAGAACTAATGATGTGATTATTTATGCCAATTGGAATATATTAGGTCGCAAACCTTGGAAAACATATCGAAGATGGATTCAAAATACAATAGTTATGGTTTTACTAGTGGGTAGTCTATATAAAATACTTCCTGAAATCAGTACGCTTATGGCATGGATAGTGAATGCTATTTGGGTAGCAGTGTTATGTGGGTGTGTTTATTTCGCAATTGATTCGTTTTTTGATAAGGAAAGCTTTCTCTTTATAAAAACGATTTTGATGGGTGTAATCAATAGGAAGAAAAAAAAGAGTCATTAGTGTTTATGCTAATCTAAATTTAGGTTACATGGCTCATTGAAAATTAGGTTACTCTGTTGTGCTAAAATATAGTTGTAACACACCGACCTAATAAGATATAATCTTAGTAGGAAACGAGGTATGTTACAGATGAACCGGAATTTTGTGAGAAGCTTGGTATCGAGCAAAGCATGAGCAAGGCCGGATATCCATATGATAATGCCCCTATGGAAAGATATTTCAATACATTGAAAAATGATCTTATATATCAGCATTATTATCGCACAGAGGATGAACTCTACACAGCAGTAGAAGAATTTGCGTATGTGTAATATAATCATGTATGTCCGCATTCTTATAATAATTACAAAACGCCCTATGAGGCACGCTACGGAGTTACATAACCCTTGTGGCAGAAATTAGGTCATAGTGTTACAAAAAAGCTTGACCACAACAACCACAACATTCTTTATCTAACAATAGGTGTCAAACTTGGCCTATAGTGACCTAGTTTTAAATGAGCGATTGACTGACTTTTCGGTTGACAAATGCACCTAATGAAGAGCCATTAAATAGCGTAATATGTATCGTCCAAACTTGAGGTTAGATTTTCAGGTTTGGACGATTTTTTAGTGTTACTTCTTCTTTTTCAATTCATTTTTGAAGCATTTTTTATCGAATGAGGGGTTGAAGGCGTAGAAGTTCTTTTCGTTGAGTTTATCGGTCAAGAGGCGGAGGTTTTCGCCGAAGCGTTGATAGTGTACAACCTCACGGGCACGCAGAAAGCGAATCGGATCTTTTACATCGTAGTCATCGCAGAATCTGAGGATGTTATCGTAGGTTGTTCGGGCTTTTTGCTCAGCCGCCATACTTTCGTGCAGGTCGGTTATCGGATCGCCTTTAACCTGCATTGATGCAGCTGTATAGGGAAAACCTGCTGCCGCCTGTGGGAAAATTCCGGTTGTGTGGTCAACAAAATAGTCACCGAATCCCTGTTCCTTGATTTCATCCTCGGTGAGGTCTTTCGTCAGCTGATATACTATTGCACCGATCATTTCAAGATGATTAAGTTCTTCTGTGCCTATGTCGGTGAGAGTGCCTTTGAGTTCCGGCAATGGCATTGCAAATCGTTGACTCAGATATCGCAATGACGCACCCAACTCACCGTCCGGACCGCCGTATGGCAGAATGTTACTTACTTTGACTGAGAAATATGTTGAGGTGGGAGGCTTTGCGGTCAAATATTATTCTTTTTGTAATTATGGATAATAAGTCGTTTTGCGTTTTTAAGGGATAATTTTCTTTAATCGAGAAAGCATCATTAATTAAATTGTTCTTTATGAGAATATTGATTGCTTTAATTACAACTTTTTCAATCTTTTCAATTCTTACGCTGTGTGACGAATGGCAGTTGCCGTGAATGTAGGCGGAGCATTGGAGAAAATTATTTTTAATCGGAACGAGGGTTGAATTGCAGTTTGAACACTTGACAAGATTTTGAATAAGGTGTCTAATTTCGGTTTGTTTATGGGAATGTTCTCTATTTATTATTCCTTGCAAGAATAATATTTGCCTTGTTTGTTCAAAAATTACTTCATCAACAATCGGTTCATGAATGCCGTTTGAAATTATCAAATTTTCGTTATAGAAATCTCTGCCTGTTTTGCAGATTGGATTCCACCTGATTTTGCCGATATAAACGGGATTTTGCAGAATATATTCAACGGCACGGCAATCCCAGCGGTTGCCCTTGGCGGTTCTGATTTCTGACGAATTTAAGTTGTCACAAATCATTTTTATATCCCTGTTATTCAAAAAATCGGCAAAAATTTTACTGACAATTCGGGCTTTTTCGGTGTCAACCACAAGCCTTCCGTCTGTCACTTTATAGCCAAAGGGTGCAATGCTGACGATGCCGCCACGCTCGGCTTTTTCGGTCATTCCTCGCCTTACCTCACCCGAAAGCCGAATCGAATAGTATTCGTCCGACCATTCGATAATGCGTTCAATCAGCTTGCCGAAGGGACCGTCATCAACGGGTTCGGACACGCTGATGACTTCAATTCCGTTTTTTCTCAACAGCGATTTATAGAAAATGCTTTCCTCCTGATTGCGGGCAAATCGTGAAAATTTCCAGACAAGTACGGCTGAAAACAGGGGAGGCTTTTGCTTTGCAAGGCTTATCATTCGGTTAAATTCAGGCCGCTTGTCGGCATATCTTCCCGAAATTCCGTTGTCACGAAAAATGAACTTTTCATCAATCAGATAGCCTTTTTCATCTGCAAATTTTCTGATGATTTTCAGCTGACTTGACGGTGAAAGCTCAGTTTGATTTTCGGTTGACACCCTTATGTATGCCGCCGCAAAGTGATTTTTATTGTGATTTCCCGACAAATTAATCACCTCTTTAAAGAATAATTCTTTTATGCAATAATATGTCTGCGATTGGAAGAAAATTCTTCGGCAAATTTCTCGAAAACACTTTACTTTGCTAACACACTAATGTATAATATACAGAGATTGTTTTGCAAGGTGATTTGCGGAACATAGGTAGAGAGTATATCAGATTACGGAGGAATAATTATGAAAAAGAAAAAGTTACTTTCATTACTTCTTGCAGGTGCAATGTCAGCGTCAATTTTTGTAGGTTGCGGTTCTTCTGCAACGGACTGGGATTATATCTCAAATAAGGGAGAGTTTGTTATCGGTGTTACATATTTTGAGCCGATGAACTACCTTGATGCAGACGGCAAGCTTACAGGTTTTGAAACTGAGTTTGCAGAGGCAGTTTGCGAGAAAATGGGCGTTACTCCAAAGTTCCAGAAAATTGACTGGGATTCAAAAGAGGTTGAGCTTAACTCAAAGACAATCGACTGCATCTGGAACGGCCTTACAATTGATGACGACAGAAAGACAACAATGGATATTTCAACTCCTTATATGGAAAACAAGCAGGTTATGGTTGCAAAATCTGATGTTGCAGACAAAATCAAGTCAGCAGATGACCTCAAGGATAAGACAGTAGTTGCAGAGAAGAAGTCAGCAGGTGAAACTGTTGCTCAGACAGACGAGTTCTTCTCAAGTGCAAAGTATGTTTCAGTTGACGCACAGGCTAAGGCTCTTCTCGAGGTTAAGTCAGGCACAGCAGATGTTGCGGTTATCGACTATGTAATGTCAATCGGTACACTCAAGAGCGGTTCTGACTACGCTGACCTCAAGGTTGTTGACGGCAAGGACTTTTCACCTGAGCAGTACGGTATTGCACTTCGTAAGGACAGTCCCGAAACACTCAAAAAGCTTAACGATGCTATTCAGGCAGTTGCCGATGACGGCACACTTGATAAGATTGCAGAGAAGTACAGCCTTCAGGATCTTCTTCTTGTAAAAAAGAAATAATTTAATTAAAATAAGTTTGTACATACAGGGCGGACTATGTTCGCCCGTTGTGCTTTTTATTGATTATAAATTTACAGGTTCAAATTTGTAAGCCTTTTGATATATTCAAAACTGAAAATACTTGGATAGAGTGGTATATAAAATGGATCAATTTTTTAATGTAAGCGGTCAGTTGCTTGAGGGATTCGGCGAAAACTGTATAATTTTCATTGTAACCCTGCTTGCGGCAATTCCGCTCGGACTTATTATCTCAATGGGTTCAATGTCAAAATTCAAGCCGTTAAAATGGCTGACAAAAACATTTGTGTGGATAATCAGAGGTACTCCGCTGATGCTCCAGCTTTTCGTAGTGTTCTATGTTCCGCCGCTTGTGTCAAACGGCAGTGTGACATTTGCACGAATGAACGCCGCACTTATCGCATTTATAATCAATTATGCCGCATATTTTTCTGAAATCTTCCGTGGCGGTATCGAGTCTGTTCCAAAGGGACAGTACGAGGCAGGTCAGGTGCTCGGTATGACAAAGGGTCAGATTTTCTTTAAGGTTGTGCTTTTGCAGGTTGTAAAGAAAATTACTGCACCCATGGGCAACGAAATTATTACTCTTGTAAAGGATACTTCGCTTTCAAGCGTTATCGCTATTCCGGAAATTCTTATGAGAGCAAAGGACTTCTCAATGCAGGGACTCATCTGGCCGCTTTTCTATTCGGCAGTATTCTTCCTCGCATTCTGCGGAATTCTCACCTTGCTTTTCTCATTTATTGAGAAAAAGCTTGATTACTACAAGGGTTAAGGGGGAAAGGTTATGTCTTTGTTAAATGTTGAAAACATCCGTAAAAGCTACGGCAAAACAGAGGTTTTGAAAGATATCAGCTTTTCTCTTAAAAAGGGCGAGGTGCTTGCGATTATCGGCTCATCGGGTTCGGGCAAGACTACGCTGTTAAGGTGTCTTAATTTTCTTGAAACTCCGGGCAACGGCAAGATTTCCGTCAATGACGAAGTGCTTTTTGACAGCAATGACAGCTCTGCAAAGAGCGACAGCGAAATCAGAAAAAGACGACTTCACTTCGGACTTGTGTTTCAGTCATTTAACCTGTTTCCGCAATATACGGTTATCGAGAATATTATGCTTGCTCCAAAGCTTGCCGCAAAAGAGCAGATAAAGCAGACAGGCGAATATATGGGCGCAAAAAGCTATAAAGAGGCTCTTGAAATTATCAAGAGCAATGCAAAGTCTTTGCTTGAAAGGGTAGGACTTTCCGAAAAGAGCGAGTCATATCCGTGTAACCTCAGCGGCGGTCAGCAACAGCGTGTTGCAATTGCAAGAGCGCTTGCACTCAATCCCGATGTGCTCTGCTTCGACGAGCCTACCTCCGCACTTGATCCCGAACTCACGGGTGAGGTGCTTAATGTTATCCGCAGTCTTAAAACCTCCGACAGCACAATGATTGTTGTAACTCACGAAATTGAGTTTGCAAGAGATGTTGCCGACAAGATCATTTTTATGGCTGACGGTGTAATTGCCGAAGAAGGCACTCCCGAACAGGTAATCAACAATCCGCAAAATCCAAGAACCCAGGCGTTTTTGTCAAGGTTCAACTGATAACTGAATATTAGGTGATGAAAGCACTCGAAAGGGTGCTTTTTTACATATTTTTACAAATAACCTTGAAAAGTTTATGCCATTGTGCTATAATAATCGTGTCATTTACTGACAAAGGCACAAAGCCTGAAAAAATGAGAAATCCCGATAGGGAAAACGGAGGAAAAACAAATGAAAAGAATTTTCACAATCAGCGTTGCGGCTGTTATGGCACTTCTTATGGTGCTTTCACTTACAGCTTGCGGTAATTCAACACTCGGCTATTACAAGCTTACAAGTGCAGAAGCAAGCGGTATGAGCTTTGACAGCAGTACTCTTGCCGCTGTCGGTATGGACAAAGGCTACATTCTTCTTAAAGAAGACGGCAAGGCTAAGCTTTCTGCAGCCGGTCAGGAGCAGGAGCTCACATACGATGACAAGAACTTTACAGCAGGGAGCGAGAGCATTCCATACACACTCAAAGACGGTGTTATTACAATGGAAAAAGACGGCACAAAGCTCGTTTTCACATTTGACGCTAACTTCAAGCCCGAATCTTCTAATTCAGAGTCATCAAAGTAATAAAACTTAACGGTGCAAAAATTTCGGCAGTCCAAATCGGACTGCCGTTTTTGTATATCCAACCAAAAAAACAAGGGCAGCGGAATTCCGTTGCCCTTAATTTTATAAGATTTTATCAGTCTGAAAGACACTCATCAAGTGCATCAACAATTGCGTGCCTGTCCATGTGCTGACCGATGAATACAAGCTTGATTTCTCTGTCGCCGTATTTTTCGTCCCACTTTTCAGCCATATCGGGATACTCTGCAAGATAGAGCTTCTGCTGTTTCTTTGGGAATGCAGCAAGCCACTTGCCCTGTTCCGTAGCAGTAATCTGAACGCCTGCCTGCTCGAATACATAAACATCTTCTCTCTTGTCATCAAACCAGAGAACACCCTTTGCACGGACTACGCTCTTTGGCCAGTTCTCAACAAACTGCTGGAGCTTGTCCTGATTGAAAGGACGAATGCGGTGGTAAACAAATGAACCGATGCCGTACTCTTCTTCACCGTCCTCATGATCGTGGTCGTGGTGACAGCAATGACCGTGTTCGTGGTCGCAATGAGAGTGGTCAAGACCGTCCTCATCATGGTCATGATCGTGATGCTCATGTTCGTCATGGTCTTCATCGTGGTGGTGATGGTGGTGATGATGACCGTGACGGTCTGTATCCTCGTCATCTTCATCCTTATCATAAATCTGAGCCCAACCTGCAGATGCGGCTGTTTCTTCAAAATTAAAGCACTTTGTATCGAGAATATCCTTAACTTCAACCTTGCCGAACTGTGATTCAATAATTCGTGCCTTTGGCTGAAGTGTCTTAATCATAGCCTTAACTCTCTTGAGCTGTTCCTCTGTTACCTTGTCAACCTTGTTGAGGATGATTGTTGAACAGAACTCAATCTGCTGAATAAGAAGGCTTTCAACATCCTCTTCGTCAACATCTTCCTTGAGGAGATCATCACCGCAACCAAATTCCGTTGCCATACGGAGTGCGTCAACAACTGTAACAATGTTGTCAAGACGGACAAGCTCTGGTATATTGTTTTCCTTATCGCCCTCAAGAACTGAGATTGACTGTGCAATCGGAAGTGGTTCGCAAATACCGCTCGCCTCAATGAGAATGTAGTCAAACTTGCCTGACTTTACAAGGTCTGTAATCTGGTTGATAAGGTCAACGCTCAAAGTACAGCAGATACAGCCGTTTGTAAGCGGAACAAGGTTTGTATCTTTCTGAGTAACAACGCCTGCCTTTTGAATAAGCTCTGCGTCAATGTTTACTTCGCCGATATCATTTACGATAACGGCACACTTGTAACCCTCCTGATTGCCGAGGACATGGTTGATAAGAGTAGTTTTGCCTGCACCGAGATAACCTGTAAGAAGCGTTACGGGAACAGGAAGCTTAATGTTAGCCATATATTTCATTTCCTTTCGTTGAATTGTGCTTATTAATGCGGATTACCGCTGTCCTTAAATATAACACTTTGCAAAATTATTGTCAATACAAAGTACGGAGTGCGGTCAATCCGAATAGCTGATTATTGCTGTACATTTTGTGTTTTTTGTATAATCACCTTTTATTTATTTCGGTTTTATGTTACAATAGTCAAAAGTAATTTTACGGAGATGGATTATGATTGTACTTGCATCTGCTTCACCACGAAGAGAAGAGCTTTTAAGTTTTATAACAACCGACTTTAAAATCGTTCCCGCAGACATTGACGAAACGGTTGAGAACAATGTTCCGCTTGAAAAGCGTCCCGAATATCTTGCCGTCAAAAAGGCATTGCATATTTCAAAAAACGGCTATGAAAAAGATATTGTAATCGGTTGTGACACGGGAGTTTTTGTTGACGGCAAAATGCTCGGCAAACCTAAGAACAGGGATGATGCCGAGAATATGTTAAAACTGCTTTCGGGCAGACAGCACAAGGTTATCACGGGTTGTTGTACAGTCAAAAACGGTGTTGTAAAATCATTTTCCAATGTAACGCTTGTTGAATTTTTTGAACTTTCCGATTCGGAAATAGAGGAGTACATTGCAACGGGCGAGCCTTTTGACAAGGCAGGTGCATACGGAATACAGGGCAAAGGTTCTCTGCTTGTAAAGAAGATTGACGGTGACTATTTTAATGTTGTCGGACTTCCCGTAAGTGAATTAAACAGGATTTTGAAAAAGGAGTATTCATATGAATGATAATATAAATAAAACAGTCAATGAAATTCTCGAAAGCTATTCAAAGCATGAACAAACTTGCAGACTTTCGGAGGATAACATTATCAACAAATCTGTGCTTATTCAGGTGCTTGAAGAAATCCGCAAGCTGTTGTTTCCGGGCTACTTTGACAAGAACAGAGTAAGAGAAGAATACATCGGCTATATTGTAGGCGACAGAATAGAATTTATTCAGTATAACCTTAAAAAGCAGATTGCAAAGGCTTTAAAGGGTTGCGAAAAGTGCAACGACCTTTCATATGACGAGGTTATGGAAAAGTCAGAAAAGCTGGTTTATGAGTTCCTTTCAAAGATTCCGTCAATCCGTGATTACCTTGCAACAGATGTTGTTGCGGCCTTTAACGGCGATCCGGCCGCATACAGTACGGATGAAATCATTCTTTGCTACCCAGGATTTTTTGCAATCACTGTTTACAGAGTGGCACATGAATTGTGGAAACTTAAAATCCCGATGATTCCGAGAGTGCTTTCGGAGTACGCACATGGACTTACGGGAATTGATATTCACCCGGGTGCGACAATCGGCAAGTATTTCTTCATCGACCACGGCACAGGCATTGTAATCGGTGAAACTACCGAGATAGGCGAGAATGTAAAAATCTATCAGGGTGTAACCCTCGGTGCGTTGTCAACAAGAAAGGGCCAGCAGCTTAAAGGCGTTAAAAGACATCCTACTATCCGTGATAATGTTACAATCTATTCGGGTACAACTATCCTCGGCGGTGAAACCGTAATCGGCAAGGGTGCAACAATCGGCGGTAACGCCTTTATCGTGAACTCAATTACAGAGGGTATGAAAGTAAGCATTAAAAACCCCGAACTCCAGTTCAGCCCCGACCTTTCGGAAAACAATCAGGACAAGTATTGGTATTGGATGATTTAAGCTGACGCTTTAATGGAAAATTGAAAATGGAAAATTGAAAATTTTGGTCGGGAAAAAAGTTTTGCATAGAACAAACTTTACATTCCCGACCGTATTCATATTGATTTGCTTTGCAAATCATTTATATGAACAAAATTCTATAAAAGAACAATTTCGTAGGGGCGGATATCATCCGCCAGTTTGATGAAACCTTATGTTTATCAAAAATGTTTTGATGTAGAAAAAATTGTGTATTGTCAGTAGGAGCGTTCATTGGACGCCCGCATTGATGAATGTTTTTGTTTAATCACATATTTTTTGATGTGATTAAAATTGTGTATCCAAATGTAGCGACGAACCGTGTTCGTCAATCGTATCGTGTGTAAACACGATGCGAATAAATATACATAGTTTCAAAATAACCGAACTTTTAAAAGATACTTTAACAGAAAAACATAACCTTACTTTAAACTAATTATGAACAAATATCTTAAAGAAACGAAAATGTTGGATTATTCAAATCCTAACATACAGCAGTTAATTGAAAACAGAAAATGGCTTGAACTGCAGGAATTTGACAGGCTGAAATCAATTTATAATTTTGTGCGAGATGAAATACTGTTCGGCTACAACATTGACGATAACATTCCTGCCTCAAAAGTTTTGAAAGACGGTTTTGGACAATGCAACACAAAGGGTACTTTGCTTATGGCTTTGCTCAGAGCCTGCAACATTCCTTGTCGGGTACACGGATTTACGATTGACAAAAAACTTCAAAAGGGTGCAATGACGGGAATTGTCTATAAAAATGCTCCGCAAAATGTGTTTCACAGTTGGGTTGAAGTGTATTTTGAAGATAAGTGGTACGAACTCGAAGCGTTTATTCTCGATAAAAAGTATCTGAACAATTTGCAGAAAATTAACAGCAGTTGCTCAGGTGCATTTTGCGGTTACGGTGTTGCCGTTAAAGATTTCAAAAATCCTGTCATAGATTTTGACCGAAATAACACCTATATTCAAAGCGAGGGTATTAATCAAGATTTCGGTGCTTATGATTCTCCCGACGATTTGCTCAAAGAACATCATCAGCAAATGTCACCAGTAAAGGCTTTTTTATATAAAAATCTCGGCAGACATTTAATGAACCGCAATGTCAGAAAAATTAGAAATTTTTAATTGAAAATTGAAAATGGAAAATTGAAAATTTTGGTCGGGAAGAAAGTTTTGTGTAGAACAAACTTCACATTCCCGACCGTATTCGTATTGATTTGCAAAGCAAATTAGTTGATATAAACAAAATTCTATTAAAGAACAATCTCGTAGGGGCGTTCATTGGACGCACGCCTTGATGAATGTTTTTGTTTAATCACATATTTTTTGATTTGATTAAAATTGTGTATCGCAATAACTTTGTAACAGCAAACAGATTATGCAAACAGGAGAAATAAGTAAATGCGTATTGAACATATTGCAATGTATGTGGAAAATCTTGAAAATGCAAAAAACTTTTTTATTAAATATTTTAATGCAGTACCAAGTGAAAAATATCATAATAAAAAAACAGATTTCCGTTCGTATTTTTTAAGTTTTGAAGATGATACAAGGCTTGAAATTATGAACAAACCAAGCCTAAATGATACCACAGACAAATTGTCAGGCACAGGATATGTACATATTGCTTTTAGCGTAGGAAGCAGAACTGCTGTTGATGAACTCACTGAAAAAATGAAGTCTGACGGTTATGAAGTGTTGAGCGGACCGAGAGTTACGGGTGACGGCTATTATGAAAGCTGTATTGTCGGTATTGAAGGAAACTTAATTGAAATTACCGTATGATTTTTTTAATAATCGAACTCGAAATCACAAAAACCGATTATATAAACCACAACAAAAGGAAGTGACAATATGCCCGAATTTACAGTACGATACGCTAAGAAATCGGAACTTGACCGTGTGAATGAAATTCGTTATCAGGTCAACAGGGTTCATTCAAACGGCAGACCTGATATATTTCGAGATGATTTCTGCGATGAGATGAAAAACATAGTATACAAAGTTTTTGACGGCGAAAATTCCGATGTTATCGTTGCCGTGAACGGTGACACAATCTGCGGATTTGCAACCGTTGAATACATAGTCAAGGAGAAATCTCCGTACGGTTTGCAGAGAAAATTCTATCAGATTGCAGAATTCGGAGTTGATGAAAACTTCCGGAGAATGGGTGTTGCAACAAAGCTGATAAGCTTCTGCAAACAAGAGGCTAAGAACAGAGGCTTTGACAGGCTGGAACTTGATGTGTGGGAATTCAACGAGGGTGCAATGAAGTTTTACGATTTCGTAGGATTCAAAACCTACAGAGAATACAAGGAAATGAATATTTAAACCGAAAAAATCCGTATGAAGATTGCTCCATACGGATTTTATTTTGTGTATCAAATTTTATTTATTGCCATTTAAAGGTGACGAGTCCGTAAACATAGATAAATGCGATAGCTGTAGGAACTACATATTTGAAAATCGGTTTCATCCACGAACGCACTTTCATACCGATGCCCATGTTGGCTTCTTTAATGAAGTTATCCCAACCCCAGCCGAACTTGTTGCAACAGAACAGAGCAAGCACAAGAGAACCGAGAGGAAGAACATTTGTGGAAACAATGAAGTCCCAAAAATCAAGCCATGTTGTACCCTCTGCAAACGGCTGAAAATGAAGAACGCTGAATCCGAGAGCCGTTGTGAGTGCAAGCACAAACACTACAATTCCGCAAATAAGACTGCCTTTTCTTCTTGACCAGCCTGTCAAATCACGAATCATTGCAAGAATATTTTCGCAAACACCCAAAACGGTTGACATTGCCGCAAACACCATAAACAGGAAGAAGAGCGAACCCCATATTCTTCCGCCTGGCATATTGTTGAACACGGTTGCCATTGTGTCAAACAAAAGGTTCGGACCTGAATTAACTTCAAGGTTGTAAGTAAAGCAGGCAGGGAAGATGATTATGCCTGCAAGCAGAGCTACGAGTGTGTCAAGAGAGATAACATTGATTGCCTCGCCCATAAGTGAACGGTCTTTGCCGATATAACTTCCGAAAATAGCCATACCGCCCATACCTGTTGACAGCGAGAAAAATGCCTGATTCATCGCACCCACAACAACATCACCGTTGATTTTTGAAAAGTCGGGTTTGAGGTAAAATGTCATACCCTCACCCGAACCGCTCAAAAACAGACTATGGATTGCAAGCACAATCATAAGTGCAAGCAAAGCAATCATCATATATTTTGTTATCCTCTCAAGTCCGCCCTGAATGTTGAACGAGAGTATAACAAAGGCGATAACAACCGTTATCATCATAAAAATAACATTGACTGACGGATTTGCAATCATTGTGGTAAATCCGAGGTCACGGTTGTTACCCGTCAGAAAATTTATGAAGTAGTAAATTATCCAACCGCAAACAACTGTGTAAAAAGCCATAATTGCAAGGTTGCCCACAAGGCATGCCCAACCGAAACCGCCCCATTTTTGCTTTGGCTTTTCAAGTTTGCGGTACATTTTAATCGGACTTGTCTGTGCCGCTCTGCCCACCGAAAATTCCATTATCAAACACGGAATTCCCAAAACAATAAGACAGATGATGTACACAAGCATAAAACTTCCGCCACCGTATTGTCCGCACATCCACGGAAACTTCCACACATTTCCGCAACCGATTGCACAGCCTGCCGAAAGCATTATAAAGCCGAGCCGGCTTCCTAATTTTTCACGATTCACAACACAAGTCCTCCTGCCGAATTTATTTTATCTACACAATATTTTTCCGTCATAAATACTGCTCCTTTGTTTATTTTGCAATACAAAGAGTAGTATAGCAAATAAAATACCATTTGTAAAATTGATAAAACTGTGCTATAATAACGAAGATATCGTTCGTATAAAAGAGGATTTAGTTATGGATACCAATGTGCTTAAAACCTTTGTAGCTGTGTGCGAATATTCGGGATTTTCTGCTGCAGCGGAAAAGCTCGGCTATACCCAGTCAACCGTTTCATCACAGATAAAACAGTTGGAAAGCGAGCTTAACACGGTGCTTTTTGACCGCTTTTACCACAGAATCAGCCTGACTTCCGACGGCATAACGGTTCTGCAACACGCAAGAGAAATTCTTGAATCTCACGAAAAGATGCTTGAAGATTTGCGTACCCCCGAAACAATTGAGGGCAACATTCGCCTTGCAATGTCAAGTTCTGTCTGCAACCGATTTTTTAAAGATGATTTTCTTGAGTTCAGAAAGCATTTTCCTAATATTCACCTTGTCGTTGTCGAAAGCGGTACAGAGCAGATGTTTGATATGTTACGCAAAAATGAGGTTGATTTGATTTTTACGCTTGACAGCCACATTTATGATTCGGAATTTATAATTTGTGCAGAGCATGAGGAAAAGGTTCACTTCTTTGCATCAGTTGACAATCCACTTTTGAATAAAGAAAATATTTCGCTAAAAGAATTATGTACCGAGGATTTTGTACTGACCGAAAGTAATATGAGCTACAGAAAATTGCTCAACAATGAACTTGCCGCACAATCGCTTGAAATTCATCCTGTTTTGGAAATAGGAAACCCTCTGCAAATTTGTTCTCTAATCAAAAACAGCAAAATGATCTCGTTCTTGCCTGATTTCATCACGGAGGATTACTACAATCCGGGAGAGATAAAACATCTTCCCGTCAACGATTGTGATGTTTCGGTGTGGACGCAGTTGCTTATCCACAAAAACAAGTGGAAATCTCCTGCGCTTAATGCGTTTATTGATTTTTATCGGGATGTTATACGAAAATAAAAAGTATCACATTTTGCCCTACGCACCGCCGTATTGCGTTATGATAATCTTGGCAAGCTTTGCGTTCGGCTTTTTAATATTGACGGGGTACTGTAACTTTTTTTCATAGACAAACATCAGCAATCCTCCTCGTTTTCCCACGGCCACGGTCCCTTTATCCAGCTCCACATATTGGTGCTTGTCATACTCTTTTTCAAAGGACCGAATTTTTCTTCATATTCTTCAACAAGCGGTTTCAATTTTTCTTTGAAACCGTTCATTTTTTGTATCATTGCCGTATCGTGCGGATGAGTGTCAAGATAAATCTGAAGGTCAAGTGCGGCAAATTCGTAGGTTGAAATTTTCTTTAAAAGAATTTCTCTTTCAGTCAAGTCCCTCACCGCATTTCTTTCCGTAGAATGGTTTGTTGAGAACGGGGAACATTGTACCCGACTCAAGTCCCTGCAACGGGCTGTAGGTTGGGGAGTCGAACTGCTGAAAGGGAACATATGCCATAGCCTCGCTCGTTCTCTTTGGCAGACACGGTATTCCGTACTGCTGAGAAATAATTTCTTTAATATCCAATTTAATTCTCCTTTTTGTTCAAACTTATGAACATTGCTGTTCATTCTCATAATATGCCCGTTTCAAACTTGTGTTTACATAATAAAAAAACAGAGCCGACAGCAATGCCGTCAGCCCTGATACAGAGGTTTTACCGTGAATATCTGATTAAAATGTTAATTAACCTTTTTGGCAGAATTTGAAGTAACCTTTGCAATGATTGCAAAAACTACGCAAAGCACAATTCCGATTGCCGAAACGATGCCTACAAGAGTGAAGTTTGTGTTTGAAATGAGTGAAAAATCAAGCACACCGCTGTCGGGGTTCTGAAGTGACGCAAAAACTGCAACAGCGTCAATAATTACGGCAACCATAAGTGAAAGAATTGAAATTGATGCCGAAACTGTTTCCGTAAGGTTCTTTTCAATTTTCTTTGCAACGCTGATTTTTTCACTTCTGAAGTTAAGACAGCCGAAAAGCCAGAATACAGCCGCCGCATTGATTATTGTTTCGGGAATCATATATGTAGCGTTGTAGCTGAGTGAATAGAGAAGTCCGTCGGTTGAGGGGATTGAAACACCTGCCCATACGGTACAGCCTGAAATTACATGACAGATATATCTCAAAGCACAAACTCCTACCGTGCCTGTTACGGCAGCGGCAGACGGATTGCTGACCTTGTTTCTTAGAAAGCCTGCAAGACCGATAACCGTGAATGCAATTACATAGTCGAAGAGAATGATTGTTACGGCTGCCCAGAATGAAGTTGCGTATGAAAGGTTTGAAGCTCCCTGAATAAGCTGAATAATGCTGAATACAAATCCCGAAAGCAATCCCCATTTTACACCGTGACGATATGAGATAATTACAATCGGAACAATGCTGAATGCGGTAACACTGCCGCCGTAGGGAAGTTCAAGGATTTTTACAAAGCTTAAAACTGCCGCAAGTGCAATCATAATTGCACATTCGCACATAACAAGTGCATTTTTCTTACCGTTCGTTTTCATTAAAACTACTCCTTAAAATAAAATTCTCTCGGAGAAAAAACACAACAAAAAAGGAGTATGCCAAAAGACATACTCCAAGTGCGTACACTTCAAGCTTGATATGTCCCTTCGTTGGCATTATCCAAATCAGGTTGACGGTCGAAATCGAATTTCCTCTCAGCCGGTAACAGCTCCCGTTTTGTATGTGATTATTCTCACTCTGATTACGAATATTACACATCTTTAGGTTGTGTAATATCTGCACTATAATTATAAACTGTATTTGACAATTTGTAAAGTCTTTTGTGTGCAATGTTACAGATAATCGCATATTAATTGACAAACACTTTGCTTTTGTGATAATATGTATCCTGTGATTTTGCGGTTTATTGCCGAATGACAGTAAATTTTGCAACAATTGATAAACTAATTGAAGAAGGTTTTTTAATGGACAGCAGATTTAATTCACCGGCTGAAATTGCGTCGCTGGTGTCAAAATCAGGTGTAACAAAATCAATGCTTTCTCTGCCGAAAATGATTTTGCTCGGACTTATGGCAGGCGCATTTATCGCATTCGGCGGTGCGGCAAGTGATGTTGTAATGCACGGAGTTGCCGATGTGGGGCTTGCAAGAGTGGTTGCAGGCGTAATCTTCCCCGTGGGACTTATGCTTGTTGTGTTTACGGGAAGTGAACTCTTTACAGGCAACTGCCTTATGATTATTCCGACGCTTGAAAAGAAAATCAAGCCTGTTTCAATGATAAAGAATCTTGTTACGGTTTATATTTCAAATTTTGTCGGTGCAATGATTATCGACTTGCTCATAACTTTCTCGGGTCAGCTCAATTATTCAAACGGCGGACTCGGTGCTTTTACAATCAAGGTTGCACTTGCCAAAACAACAATCAATCCCGCAACAGCAATTATCAGCGGCATACTTTGTAACATTCTCGTATGCCTTGCAATCGTTATGGCAACAGGCGCAACAGATGCAATAGGTAAGATTTTCGGTGTATTTTTCCCGATTTGTGCATTTGTAGTCTGCGGATTTGAACACTGCGTTGCAAATATGTTCTATATTCCGACAGGTGTTATGGCGGCAATGAATCCCGAATATGTTGCAAAAGCTCAGGAACTTTACGGTATTACGGCACAGCAATGTCAGAATCTTGCAAATCTTTCTGGCTGTGAATCTCTGCTGTTCGTTACAATCGGCAACATAATCGGCGGTATGGTCTTTGTGGGACTTCCGCTCTATTTTGCCTATATTCGCAAAAAGAAAAGTGCTTAAAATACATAAACATAAATAATTCATGAGAGCAGTCGTTTTGACTGCTCGTTTTCTTTTTAGTGCAAATTATTTAAAAGTATGTTATAATAAGCCTTACAAAACAAAAACGGAGGATATAATGGATTATTCACAGATTCTTTCACAGCAGTTTAATATTAAAGAGGAGTATGCCAAAAACATCATCGCATTGCTTGATGACGGCAACACTATTCCTTTTATTGCACGATACAGAAAGGAAATGCACGGTTCAATGGATGACCAGTTGATTCGTGAATTTGCCGAAAAGCTTGAATATTTAAGAGGACTTGACAAGCGCAGAGATGAAATCCGTTCACTCATTGACGCACAGGAAAAGCTCACGGATGAAATCAACCTTGCACTTGACAAGGCTGCCACACTAAGCGAACTTGAGGATATTTACCGTCCGTACCGTCCAAAGAGAAAGACAAGGGCGTCAATTGCAAAGGAAAAGGGACTTGAACCGCTTGCTAACGATATTTTAAAGCAGGAAAAAGGTTTTGATCCGTCAAAGTCGGCAGTTGATTATATTGACGAAGAAAAGGGAGTTACCTCCGTTGAAGATGCAATTCAGGGTGCAATGGATATCATTGCAGAACTTGTGTCGGATAATGCGGAAATCCGTAAGAGAATAAGAAATCTTACAAACGCAAACGGTGTGCTTGTGTCTGTTGCAACAGATGAAGAAAAGGACTGCGTTTACAAAAATTATTATGACTACAAAGAGCCTGTTAAGAAGATTGCAGGTCACAGAGTACTTGCCGTGAATCGTGGCGAAAAAGAGGGATTTCTCAAAGTCAGCGTTGAAACCGACAGCGAAAAACCGCTTAATTCAATTTTCAGAGCAATGATTACAGACAAAAATCAGCTTTGTTCAGACATTATCCGTGAGGTTTGCACAGACGCTTATCAGCGACTTATTTATCCCTCAATTGAGCGTGAGGTCAGAAACGACCTTACAGATACCGCCTCCGAAAATGCTATGAAGGTTTTTGCCGTAAACCTCAAGCAGCTGCTTATGCAGCCACCTGTAAAGGGCAAAACCGTGCTTGCACTTGATCCCGGATATCGCACAGGCTGTAAGACTGCCGTTGTTGACAGCACAGGCAAGGTGCTTGATACAACCGTAATTTATCCTACACATTCAGACAAAAAAATTCAGGAATCAAAGCAGACCTTGCTCCGCCTCATCAAAAAGCATCATGTTGATATTATTTCAATCGGCAACGGTACTGCAAGCAAGGAAACCGAGATGTTCACAGCCGAAACAATCAAAGAGGCTGACCACCCCGTTTATTATATGGTAGTCAGCGAGGCAGGTGCGTCGGTTTATTCGGCATCAAAGCTTGCCGCAACAGAACTTCCCGACCTTGACCTCACACTCAGAAGTGCCGTGTCAATTGCAAGACGACTTCAGGATCCTCTTGCAGAGCTTGTTAAGATTGAGCCTAAGGCAATCGGTGTCGGTCAGTATCAGCACGATATGCCGCAGAAAAAACTCGGTGAAACACTTGACGGTGTTGTAGAGGACTGCGTAAACTCGGTTGGTGCAGACCTTAATACGGCATCGCCTGCACTTTTGTCGAGAGTGTCGGGACTTAACGCAACCGTGTGCAAGAATATTGTTGCTTACCGTGAAGAAAACGGTGCGTTCTCATCAAGAGCAGAACTCAAGAAAGTTCCGAAACTCGGACCTAAAGCGTTTGAGCAGTGTGCAGGATTTTTGCGTGTTCCCGAAAGCAGAAATCCGCTTGATAACACAGGCGTTCACCCCGAAAGCTACAAGAGTGCAAAAGAACTTTTAGGAATTCTTGAATATTCTGACAAAGAAATAAAATCAGGCAACTTCTCCGATATTCAGCAGAGAGTAAAGGCAAAGGGAACAAAGTCACTTGCCGATGTTCTCGGAATCGGACTTCCGACCCTTGACGATATTGTAAAGGAACTTTCCAAACCGGGCAGAGATCCCCGTGATGAACTGCCTGCACCAATGCTCAGAAGTGATATTCTCGACATCAAGGATTTGAAAGAGGGAATGGAGCTTAAAGGTACGGTCAGAAATGTAATTGACTTCGGCGCATTTGTCGATATCGGTGTGCATCAGGACGGACTTGTTCACATTTCTCAGATTTGCGATAAGTACATCAAGCATCCGAGCGAAGTTCTCAAAGTAGGTGATGTTGTAAATGTAAAGGTTCTTTCAGTTGATCCCGAAAAGAACAGAATTTCTCTCACAATGAGATTTTAATGCGAATAAAGCAAAAAGACAGTTCTATTGTTCCGCAAATCGCCTTTGCATTATTCCGCAACTGTTGATATTGTTCCGCAAAAGGAGAATTTTAAATGCGTAAACTGGCTGTATATGTACACGGAAAGGGTGGTAATGCTACAGAATCGGAGCATTACAAACCTTTGCTACCTGAATATGATGTTATAGGCTTTGACTATAAATCAGAAACACCGTGGGATGCAAAACAGGAATTTACAAATCTGTTCGATAATTATTGCAAAAATTATGATTATATAGTTCTGATTGCGAATAGCATAGGTGCATTTTATTCTATGAATGCCTTTTCAGATAAACAGATTGACAAAGCTATGTTTATTTCGCCTGTTGTAGATATGGAAAACCTCATTACCAATATGATGAAATGGGCGAACGTAACAGAGAATGAACTTCGTGATAAGAAAACAATCTCTACTGAATTTGGTGAAACTTTATCTTGGGAATATCTTTGCTATGTTCGTGAACACCAAATTTCTTGGAATGTTCTCACCTCAATTTTATACGGTGAAAATGATAACCTTACATCATTTGAGATAATCAATAAATTTGCAGAGAAGATAAACGCTGACCTTACTGTTATGAATGGCGGTGAACATTGGTTTCATACAGCTGAACAGGTGAAATTCTTGGATAATTGGCTAACAAAGTTCATTTGATGTTATTTACAATGACGAGGTGTGCTTATGAAAAAGGCGGTTGCAATAATTTGTACTATTGTTATTTTTGCGTTTTACTTAAGCGTGTCAAATTGTTGAATCAACCGAAAAAAGTGTATCGCCTTATTGAAAGCAGTTGAGTAAAAACAAAGGCTGACGAGAAATCGTCAGCCTTTTGTGTGTAATATTCGGTAATTATTCAGCCTTTTACTGCATATGATTTTCAAGGTGATTTTTCAATGCGGCAAAGGTTTCGTCGCTGATGATGTGTTCCATTTTGCAGGCATCTGCGGCGGCAGTTTCGGGATTAACTCCGAGCATAACAAAGAGCTTTGAAAGAACGGTGTGTCTTTCATATGTTTTTTCTGCAATTTCCCTGCCGAGGTCGGTAAGAATAAGCGAGCCGTCATCGCCGACTTTAAGATAACCTCCCTCTTTGAGAAGACCAACGGCACGGCTGACGCTCGGTTTTGAATATCCCATTTCTTCACATACATCAATTGATCTTATATAATTGCTCTTTTTTGAAAGAACATATATTGTTTCAAGGTACATTTCACCTGATTCTTTTAATTGCATAGTCTGCACTCCTTTACATTGTCTAATCATATCATGATATGAACAAAAAATCAATAAAATTAATTGTGCTTTCAATAATTATGAAAAAACGATTTACCGAAATCAACAAAAATAATATCCAAATTACAGATGTGAAATATTCAATTTGCCAAAATTCAAAATAAAATAAAATTTTTTCGCAAGCCTATTGACATATTTCGAGTTTTATAGTACCATATAATCGGTTAGCGAGAGCTAACCTTTGATTAACAAATATTGTTAGTATCTGCTAACTTAAAGGAGATTGATTTTATGATGCCTTTGATGTTTGCTAACACAGGTGAAACCAATATTATAAAGAAAGTCGGAGGTTCTCCCGAGGTTAAAAAGCACCTTGAAAATCTCGGTTTTGTTGCCGGCGGAGAGGTTACCGTTATTTCGTCACTCGGCGGAAATGTTATTGTTAACGTAAAGGAAACACGAGTTGCAATCAGCGAAGAAATGGCTCGTAAAATTATGATTTGATTCTATGTAACAAACACACGGCGGAGTTGTTCCGAGAGGTGTTTTTATACGGCTTTATGCTGAAATTAAGACGGAGGAAACTGTTATGAAAACTTTAAAACAGGCAAAAGTAGGTGAAACCGTAAAGGTTGTTAAGCTTCACGGTGAGGGCGCTGTCAAACGCAGAATTATGGATATGGGCATCACAAAGGGTGTTGAAATTTACATCAGAAAAGTTGCTCCGCTCGGAGATCCGATTGAAATTACTGTTAGAAATTATGAACTTTCGCTCAGAAAAGCCGATGCTGAAATGATTGAAGTTGAGTAATTCGGACTTGAAAATCCTACGGGAGAAATCCCGTATTTTTATAACATTACGGTTAGCTTTTGCTAATCTAAGAGAGGATAACTGATATATGGAAATTAAAATTGCTCTTGCAGGTAACCCTAACTGCGGTAAAACAACTTTGTTTAACGCACTCACGGGTTCCAATCAGTTTGTCGGTAACTGGCCCGGCGTAACTGTTGAGAAAAAAGAGGGTAAGCTCAAAAAGCACAAGGATGTTACAATCATGGACTTGCCCGGTATCTATTCACTTTCACCTTATACTCTTGAAGAGGTTGTTGCCCGTAACTATCTTGTAGGTGAACGCCCCGATGCGATTCTCAACATCATTGACGGTACTAACCTTGAAAGAAACCTTTACCTCACAACACAGCTTACAGAACTCGGTATCCCTGTTGTTGTGGCAATCAATATGATTGACCTTGTTAAGAAGAACGGCGACTCAATCAACATTGATGAGCTTTCAAGACAGCTTGGTTGTAAGGTTATGGAAATTTCGGCTCTTAAAGGCACAGGTATTATGGAAGCTGCCGAGGCCGCAATCAAAGCCGCAGGCTCAGCAAAGACAATCCCCATGCACAGCTTTAACGGTGTTGTTGAACACGCAATTGCCCACATTGAAGAGGCTGCGGTTCACAATATGCCCGAGGAACAGCAGCGTTGGTACGCTATCAAAATTTTTGAGCGTGACGACAAGGTTCTTGCAAAGCTTGACATTCCGCAGAATGTTATTGACCACATTGAAAAAGATATTCAGGCGGCTGAAAAAGAGCTTGATGATGACGCAGAAAGTATCATCACTAATGAGAGATACATCTACATTGCCTCAATCATCAAGAGCTGTTATAAGAAGAAAAACAAGGGTAAGCTTACAACATCGGACAAGATTGATAAGGTTGTAACCAACCGTTGGCTCGGCCTTCCGATTTTTGCGGTTATTATGTTCCTTGTTTACTACATCTCAATGCAGACAGTAGGTACTGCCGCAACTGACTGGGCAAATGACGGTCTTTTCGGTGACGGCTGGCACCTTTTCGGTATCGGCTCATCACAGGCTGCCGAGGCTGAAGAAACCTACGGTGATTCAGATGCAATTATCGAGGCATTCAATGCTCAGTACGGAAATGACGACATTGCCGAAGCTGTTGACCTTGAATCTGAAAATTATTCCGAAGACGCCGCTAAGGCCGCTCTTGCAGAACTCGTAAATCTCACACCTTCAGACGCAAGCGTTACATATTCTGTTCAGGATGAAGAAACTCTTGAAATTACAGAAACTCCCGATACTAAGAAATCTGATCTTGAAAAGGCTGTTTCAAACTACCTCAACACAGATTATAAAGAGGGTTACGGTGCTCCCGATGCCGCAACATACGGAATCTGGGTTCCCGGTATTCCTGTTCTTATCGGCAACGGTCTTGATGCAATCAACTGTGCAGACTGGCTCAACGGTCTTATCCTTGACGGTATCGTAGCCGGCGTAGGTGCGGTTCTCGGCTTTGTTCCTCAGATGCTTGTACTCTTCATTCTCCTTGCTTTCCTCGAAAGCTGCGGTTATATGGCTCGTATCGCATTCGTACTCGACCGTATCTTCCGTAAGTTCGGTCTTTCGGGTAAGTCGTTTATCCCAATGCTTGTCGGCACAGGCTGCGGTGTTCCGGGTATCATGGCGTCCCGTACAATCGAGAATGAGCGTGACCGCCGTATGACTATTATGACAACAACATTCATTCCCTGCGGTGCTAAACAGCCGTTCATCGCTATGATTGCAGGTGCTATCTTCGGTGGTTCACCGTGGATTGCAACATCGGCTTACTTCATCGGTATGGCTGCAATCGTAGTTTCAGGTATTATGCTTAAAAAGACAAAGATGTTCTCAGGCGATCCCGCTCCGTTTGTAATGGAGCTTCCGGCTTATCATCTTCCGACAGTAGGCAACCTTCTCCGTTCAATGTGGGAGCGTGGCTGGTCATTCATCAAGAAAGCCGGCACAATCATTCTCCTTTCTACAATCTTTGTTTGGTTCACAACATACTTCGGATTTGTTGACGGTACATTCCGTATGCTCGGTGAGGACGAAATTGGCAACTCAATTCTTGCCGCAATCGGTAACGGTCTTGCATGGATTTTTGCACCGCTCGGCTGGGGCAACTGGCAGGCAACCGTTGCATCTATCACAGGTCTTGTTGCTAAGGAAAACATCGTTGGTACAATGGGTATCCTTTATCCGGGCGGATGGACAGAAATCGGTGCCGCATTCACAGGACTCAGCGGTTTCTCGTTCCTTCTCTTCAACCTTCTCTGCGCTCCTTGCTTTGCCGCTATGGGTGCTATCAAGAGAGAGATGAACAACATCAAGTGGTTCTGGTTCGCAATCGGTTACCAGTGTGTATTTGCTTATGTAATTGCATTTATGGTATTCCAGTTCGGTTCAATCTTTGCAGGCGGTCTTAATGTAATCGGTCTTATCTTTGCCGTTGCAGTACTTGCATTTATGATTTATATGCTCGTAAGACCTTACAAAGAGGCTACAACTCTTAAAGTTAAGTCGGCTAAGAAGTAATAAATTTATTGATTAACAATGGGAGGAATAAATATGTTGGAATGGTTAGCGGCTAATATCGGCACAATCATTGTTGCATTAATTGTTATTGCCGTGATTGTTTTTGTGGTTGCCCGTATGGTAAAAGACAAAAAAGAGGGCAAATCCTCCTGCGGTGCAAACTGTGCGCATTGTGCGTGTCACGGTGACTGCCATAATCATAAGTAAATGTTTTGTAGGGGGTACAGCTAAAAAGCTGTACCCCTTCTTGTTTGTTATTGAAATTATGAATTTGGTGTTGAAGAAATTATATGAGTAATGTGTATTCGGTACGATTCTGAATCGTAAAAAATAAAAGGAGAGATAAATATGGAGTATGTTTTTTACGGGTTGCTTGCCGTAGCATTTATTGCGTTTGTAGTTCTCGTAATCAGAAGTTACAGGAAAAAGCTTGCAAGCGGATGTTGCGGTGCAAGTGACGAAAGTGTTAAGAAAAACAAGGTTGCCGATAAAGATAAGTCACATTATCCCTACGAAAAAACTCTTGTTGTTGACGGAATGGTCTGTAAAAACTGTTCCGCAAGAGTAGAAAACGCACTCAATTCAATTGACGGTGTGTGGGCGGAAGCTGATGTTTCTTCCGGCAGAGTTACGGTCAGAATGAAAAGAGAAATTGAGGATAAAGTCCTCAAAAAGGCAGTTAACGATATAGGTGCATACACCGTTATGAAGGCGGAATAAGGGTTTTAGGAGCTTATGGCAGTATTGCAGAAAATTGACAATCCATACGGTATGATACAGACTGTTGAACACTGCGAATCGTTCAGCATATACCGTTCACAGGACAGCACGGGTGATTGCGAGGTCACCGTGTATCCTGTATTTTCAGGCATTGAGCTTGTGTATTACGATGTACATATGCAAAGTTGTGACATTAATCTTGCAAAGGGAAGAGAAATGCTCATCATCACGCATTGTCAGGAGGGCAGAATTGAGTTTGAATACAAAAACGGCGAATATCTTTACCTTGCGTCGGGTGATTTCTCGATACAGAAGAATACGGAAAACATCCGACACAGATATTGTCCGCTGAGCCACTACCACGGTGTGTCGGTTGCAATTGATATGAACCGTGTGCCAAGGTGTTTTTCGTGTATTCTTGACGATGTTTTTGTCAGCCCCGAAGAGCTTGAAATGAAATTCTGTTCCGAAAAGCCGTACTCAATTATGCGTGAAAATATCAGCATTGAGCATATTTTTTCGGAACTCTATTCCGTTCCCGAAAATATCCGAAAGGGTTATCACAAGGTTAAGGTGCTTGAACTTCTTTTGTTTTTGAGCGGTCTTGAATACAAGGGTGAGAGTGAGGAAAGACGATATTTTTCACGCTCACAGGTTACCGCCGCAAAAGAGGCAAAAAAATATCTGCTTGCTCACCTTGACGAGCATATAACAATTACAGAGCTTGCCGATATGCTCGGCATCTCTTCAACTTCTCTTAAAATTTGCTTTAAGGGTGTCTACGGCAACACGATTAACGGCTACATAACGAACTGTAAAATGCAAAAGGCCGCTTCACTTTTGAAAAACACCGACAAAAGTGTACTTGAAATTGCAGGAATTGTCGGCTACAACAACGGCAGTAAGTTTGCGTGTGCTTTCAGAAGGGTGATGAACAAATTGCCGAACGAGTACAGAAAATCGCTCGTCTGAACAGAGCCTTATATGTCCGTAAAGAGCAGTAAAAAGACTTTGTAAGGTGCTATAATAACATTGTCGAAAAGATACGCCTATAATTAAAGTACAGATGTTACCCACCGCCAAAGCGGCGTGAAACATCGCAGAGTTTCATCCTGAGTATGAAACTCTGAGGAGCTAACGCTCCTTGCATTACTTGCAAGCTGTCGCAATCACTGCTTTTTGCAAGCAAAAGCAGGTGTATTGCTCCGCTTTAAATCTTTTCTGACAGACTGCGGAAATATCCGCAGAGTATTTGATGATTACTTTGCCGGGTAATTATTCATAATATCTCTTCTCCTTTCAGGGACAGCGTTTGCTGTCCCTAAATCTTTGCTGAAATTGTCTGTCCGTTTGGAGCGCAGAAAACCTTTTAAGAGCCGATAACAACATTGATTGATGGTATATTTTAACTGTAAGATAAAGACAACAAACAAGTCTTGCTTATGGAATTAAGTTAGCAAAAGCTAACTGTAAAACAATTATCGGATAATCACTGTGGTGTATTTATTCAATTCTATTCAAATCATTCATTCAATTATTTAGAGGAAAAGATGTCAGAAGATTTAATTATCAAGCATTGTTCCCCAACGCTTGCAGGAATAAAAACGGCTAACCTTTTTAATTGTCCGTACTCATCACGGCTTGAGTGCGAATGTGATGTGAGAAAGCTGAATAAAATGTTCTGCAAAAAGGGAATAAAAGTTCTGCCACTGAAGTTCAGCAACGGAAAGGCTTTAATCTATATTTTTCGCCCGTCCAAGCTTGCTGTTGATTTGTCCGATGAATATGCGTGCAAGCTGCTTGAGTCGCAGGGGTATCATTCACATGAGGCCACACGCTGTATAAGGGAGCTTCGCCACCGACTTAAAGACTCAACCGAGTTCCCGCACGAAATCGGACTGTTCCTCGGTTATCCTCCCGAAGATGTCCGTGGCTTTATTCTTCATAAAGGAAATTGCTGTAAATGTTCAGGTTGCTGGAAGGTTTATGGTAATGAAGAAAAAGCAGCCAAAGAGTTCGCCAAATTCAAAAAATGTTCTGACATCTATTACTCTAAGTGGTTACAGGGCACACCTATTCAGAAACTGACGGTTGCGTGTAACTGACTTAAAGTGTAATCAAGTACAAAAACTGAAAGGTGAGTATATAATATGAGTAAAGTAGCAGTAGTATTCTGGAGCGGTACAGGTAACACAGAGCAGATGGCGGAAGCCGTTGCCGAGGGTGCAAAGTCCGCAGGCGCAGAAGTTACTCTTGCAAATGTAAACGATTTTGATTCTTCATCGGTTGCCGATTTTGACGGCATTGCATTCGGTTGTCCTGCAATGGGTGCGGAGGTTCTTGAGGACAGCGAGTTTGAGCCTGTTTTCAATGAATGTGAAAGTGCATTAAACGGTAAAAGCATTGCCCTCTTCGGTTCATACGGCTGGGGTGACGGCGAATGGATGAGAAACTGGGAGGACACCTGTAAGGGTGACGGTGCAAACCTTGTTTGCGAAAGCGTTATCTGTAACGATGCTCCCGATGACGACGCCCTTGAGGCTTGCAAAAAGCTTGGCGCATCACTTGCTTAACTTAGGCCGTAAGTATTCAATTAGTTAATACCAATTTCATAATTTCATAGAAACGCCTGTTTACGCTTGTAAGCAGGTGTTTTTATTTGTTCATCATTAATATTTTATATTCTGTTTGCGAATTATGAATAAGACTTTAAAAAATCCTGCAAAAATTCCCTTTGTTTATTCCAAAAAAACTTGATTTTAAAGCTTTGTTGTATTAAAATAAGCAGTGGATACATATAGAAAAGGAAGTAATTGGTATGCTTACATTAGACAAAATCTATCACGCATCATATGTTTTGAAGGATGTTATCAGACAGACTAATATCGTTCAGGCAAGGGGTATTTGTGATGATTGTGATGTTTATCTCAAACCCGAAAATCTTCAGATTACAGGTTCATTTAAGGTAAGAGGTTCAGGTTACAAGATTTCTCAGCTTACCGAAGAAGAAAAGGCAAGAGGTGTTATTGCCTGTTCTGCAGGCAACCACGCTCAGGGCGTTGCACTTGCTGCTACAAAGTACGGTATCAAGTCGCTTATCTGTCTGCCTGACGGTGCACCTATTTCAAAGGTTGAGGCTACTAAGAACTACGGAGCCGAGGTTTGTATGGTTCCGGGTGTTTATGATGACGCTTATAACGAGGCTTTAAGACTTCGTGATGAAAAGAACTATACATTTATCCACCCGTTTGACGATGAAAATGTAATTGCAGGTCAAGGTACAATCGGTATCGAAATTATGAATGAAATGCCCGATGTTGACGCTGTTGTATGTGCAATCGGCGGCGGCGGACTTATTTCGGGTGTTGCCTGTGCAATCAAGAGCCTTAATCCTAACATTAAGGTTTACGGTGTTCAGGCAGAGGGCGCTCCTTCAATGGTTGAATCAATCAAGAACGGCGAGCCTGTTCATCTTGACAGCGTTTCTACAATTGCCGACGGTATTCAGGTTAAAGAACCGGGTGAGCATACATTTGAATATGTTAAGAAGTATGTTGACGATATCGTAACGGTAAGTGATGACGAAATTTCATCTGCAATTCTCAAGCTTATTGAGTCGCAGAAGATGATTGCCGAGGGTGCAGGCGCAGCTCCTTTGGCTGCTGTAATGTTCAACAAGCTCCCTGTTAAGGGCAAGAAGGTTGTTTGCGTTGTATCAGGCGGTAACATTGATGTTACAATCCTTTCAAGAGTTATCAAGCGTGGACTTCTCATGACAGGCAGACAGCAGACTTTCTGTGTTGAACTTCAGGATAAGCCGGGTCAGCTCGTTGCTGTTTCAAATATCATTGCCGAAAAGGGCGCAAATGTAATTTCTATCCACCACGAAAGAGGCGGAGAGGGTACAGATGTAAACGGTTGTTATCTCCGTGTTGTTCTTGAAACAAGAGATTTTGCTCAGATTAAAGAAATTCGTGATGCACTTGTTGACGCAGGCTTTAAGCTTGTTTAATCAGTAATTTTTAATATATTGACAGGAGGTCATTATAATGGAAAAGGTTTATACTAAAAATGCTCCCGACGCTATCGGTCCGTATTCACAGGCTGTAAAGGTAAACGGTCTTGTTTTTACATCCGGTCAGATTGCAATTAACCCTGCAACAGGCAATGTTGAGGCTGCAACAATTGAGGCTCAGACAGAACAGGTTTGCACAAACCTTAAAAATGTTCTTGAGGCATCAGGCAGTTCACTTGAAAAAGCTGTTAAGACAGTTTGTTTCTTAAAAAATATGGAAGATTTCGGTGCTTTCAATGAGGTTTACGGCAAGTATTTCACATCAAAGCCCGCAAGAAGCTGTGTTGCAGTAAAACAGCTTCCAAAGGATGTCCTTGTTGAAGTTGAGGTTATTGCAGAAGTTTAATTCTGGTTAAGAATTAAAATAATATCCGTATAAAAATTACAATCCCGATTAACCGTAAAAAGTTAATCAGGATTTTTGCGTTTATATTTGAAATATATGTTGTTATGAGAATGTAGGGGCGGATAGTTTGTAATGCCCATAAAACATATCAAGCCCGAGCGTAGCATTGTAATTGTTTGTACAATTTATCAACAATATTTTTTAAAATAAAAAAATCGGGAACAAGAATTTGCGTTTGTACACAAACCTTATTCCCGAAATTATCGAACAATTTAATTCTATTAGCCGACAGCCTTTAAAAGCTCGTCAACCTTATTTGTCTTTTCCCATTCAACACCGAGTTCTTCTCTGCCCATATGACCGTAAGCGGCAAGTGGGAGATATTTTGTTTCCGTGAGCTTGAGCTGTCTGATAATAGACTGCGGACGGCAGTCAAATACCTTTTCAACAGCGTTTGCCAGTTCTTCGTTTGAATATTTTGATGTGCCGAATGTATCAACCATTATTGAAACAGGCTTTGCAACACCGATTGCATATGCAAGCTGAATTTCGCATTTCTTAGCAAGCTTAGCGGCAACAATGTTCTTTGCAATATATCTTGAGTAGTAAGCGGCACTGCGGTCAACCTTTGTCGGGTCTTTACCGCTGAATGCACCGCCGCCGTGACGAGAAAATCCGCCGTAGGTATCAACAATAATCTTTCTGCCTGTAAGACCTGAGTCGCCGACAGGGCCGCCGATTACAAATCTGCCTGTCGGGTTTACGAAAATCTTTGTGTTCTCGTTCATAAGCTCAGCAGGGATAATCGGTTTGATAACATACTCGATAAGGTCTTTTCTAATCTGCTCAAGTGTAACATCTTCATCATGCTGTGTTGAAATTACAACCGTGTCAATGCCGACAATCTTGTCATCGTCATATTCAACAGTAACCTGAGTCTTGCCATCGGGACGGAGATATGAAAGAGTGCCGTCTTTTCTTACCTTTGTAAGCTGTTTTGCAAGCTTGTGGGCAAGAGAAATAGGCATCGGCATAAGTTCGGGTGTTTCATCACACGCATAACCGAACATCATGCCCTGATCACCTGCACCGATCTGATTGTCGGTATCGCTTTCGCCGTCTTTAAGCTCAAGGCTTTCGTTTACGCCCATTGCAATGTCGGGTGACTGTGCGTCAATTGATGTGAGAACCGCACAGGTGTTGCCGTCAAAACCGCACTTCGGATCGTTGTAGCCAATGTTGTTTACAACCTTTCTTGCAACATCTGCGATGTCAACATAGCAATTGGTTGAAATTTCACCCATAACATGAATCATGCCTGTTGTAGCCGTAACCTCACAGGCAACATGAGCGTTTTTATCCTGAGAGAGGATTTCGTCAAGAACTGCGTCGGAAATCTGGTCACACACTTTGTCGGGATGACCTTCCGTTACAGACTCGGATGTAAATAAATGTTTAGCCATTTAGAAAACTCCTTCAAAAAAAATAAGCACCGTTCTTCCGAAAGGTGCCGTGTTTACTCATCTTTCGGTAAATACCGCAGGATTTGGCACCTTGCATACGCAGGTTGCCGGACTTCACAGGGCCTGTCCCCTCAGTCACTCTTGATAAGATCATTCTTATTCAATTCTATAAATAGATTATACAGTATCTTTCGACAAATTTCAAGATTAATTTGCAATTTTAAAAAGGTAAAAATAGTAAATATTTCAGCCGTTTGGATTGAAAATTTTAACTTATAGTGCTAAAATTAACCCGAGGTGACTGAAAATGAGTATTACCGTGAGAGAATACGGGGAAAATGATATTAATGGTATGATTTCCGTATGGAATGAAGTTGTAAGGGACGGAGTTGCCTTTCCGCAGACTGAAGAACTTGATTTTGAAAGCGGAAAAAAGTTTTTTGCAGAGCAAACTTGTTGTCCCGTTGCAACCGATGAAAACGGCGAGATTCTCGGAATGTATATTCTTCATCCGAATAATGTCGGCAGATGCGGTCATATTTGTAACGCAAGCTATGCAGTTGCTTCTTCTGCAAGGGGAAAAGGTGTCGGCAGAAAGCTTGTGTCGGATTGCCTTGAGCGTGCTAAAAAATACGGCTTCAAAATTTTGCAGTTCAATGCTGTTGTGAGAACCAACAAACCTGCAAGAAAACTTTATGAAAGCCTTGGCTTTGTAAAACTCGGAGTTATTCCGAAAGGTTTTTTGATGAAAGACGGTCACTATGAGGACATCTGTCCTTATTATAAAGAACTTTAAAATTTCAATTTAATCAGGAGGACAAGAGATATGATTATTGATTTTAAACATATGGAAGAACAGATTTTGCCGAATTTTAAAGGCGGAGAAAAGGCGTATGCCGTAAAGAAATTCACGGATGACAGAAATATGATTATGCACGGTCGCCTTGAAAGCGGTGCGTCAATCGGACTTCACACTCACGAGGGCAACTGCGAAATGTTCTACATCATTGAGGGAACAGGCAAGGTGCTTATGGACGGCGAGTATGAAAGAGTTGAGGCAGGCGTGTGCCACTATTGCCCGAAAGGTCATACACACAGCCTTATTAATGACAGCGACTCCGACCTTGTATTCTTTGCTGTTGTTGCAGAGCAGAAGTAATTTTATTTTCGGTTTATGATTTCCGATTATTCTCTGTTGTATCTTAAATCCCTATGCAAAAACTAAAACAGGGGTGATTACGGTGAACAGAACTGCAGAAATACTCGGAGAAAAATGGGATTTGCCGCTTGGTTTTACAATGGCACTCGGTGAAAATCCCGACGCAATGTTTGTCTTTTCAAGTATGCCGAAAAAGTACCGTGAAAGCTGCATTGACAGAGCGAGGAACGCAAATTCCCGTTGTGAAATGCAGAGAATAGTATCGGATATAGCACAAAAATCTTTTAATGATTTTATAGGCTAACAAAAAAGCAACGGAGAAAAAACTTCGTTGCTTTTAAATTGCTGTCTGTTATTCGTTTGCACTTTTATAAAAATCTCTTTTACCGATAAGCTCGCTTGCATTTCTCCAACGAACTTTCTTTGAGCAGATGACCGTGCCTTTATAATTGTGTATGTCATCTTCCTTTACATCACCGTTGTCGCACCAATAAATAAGACCGTCTTTTACGAAAAATGATGCATTCAATATTTCACAGGTGTAATCTTGCTTCACGGGATACATGCTTATATATTCAAGTTCGGAAAATTCAAGTTCAAGTGCGGAAATATCCTCAAATTGTCGCTGAATAAGAACTGTTAATGTACGCTTTGTGTTTACCGGCGACATTGACAGATTCGTTTCGACATAAGCACCGCTTGAATATTTTATTTCTTTTATGCAACTGTCGTGAAATCCGATAATTTCTTTCATGAAATTGTCAATTTCATGCTGTGTACGAAGTTCTTTCCACATACATATCAACCCACGATAAATAGAATATGTAAATAATTATACAATATTCCGACCTTTAATTATATCGGTAAACTGTACAATCATTTTATGTCTGCTTTGTTGATAAAGCCAAAAATGCACTCCGACAAACCAAAACTGCCACGACAATGCACGAAGAGGGACATATGATTAAGAAAACCAACCCGACCGATTGCGGAATTTTGTTGTAAAAATATTGACTTTCTACTATATGTACGCTATAATGTACATATAGTAATATAGGAGGTGCGATTGTGATTAATACTAATGTAACTAATTTCAGAAAACAAATTTTTGAATTGATTGATCAGACTGTAAAGTATAATGAACCTATAAACATCAGCACCAAAAGCGGAAATGCTGTGCTTATAAGTGAAGAAGAGTATAATAATCTTGTTGAAACAATGTATCTTAATTCAATTCCCGGTATGAGTGAAAAATTAAAGGACGGAATTGAAACTCCGCTTGAGGAGTGTGAAGAATTTGAGTGGTAATTATAAGCTGATGATTACAAAATCAGCCCAAAAGGATAAGGAAAAAATCAAGCAGTATCCTGCATTAAAGCGTAATGTGCAGAATTTGCTTGAACTTATCAGCGAAAATCCTTTTCAAAATCCACCGCCTTATGAACGGCTCATCGGAAATCTGAAACAATGCTATTCACGCAGAATAAATTCTCAGCACAGACTTGTCTATATGGTTTATGAGGAAGAAAAAATTGTAAAAATAATCTCTATGTGGTCACATTATGAGTTTTAACAGAAAATCAGTTTATAAATATGAAAAGGCACCTTCAATGTGAGGCGTCTTTTTTTGCATCTCACAAACTGTACCTATAAAAATTCTGAAAATTGTACATACAAATAATGACAGTGGTGTTGTATAATGACAACATCACAAGATAAATGTTGAACTGTTCAGAAATTTTAAGGCGTGGTATGATGACAAAAAAAGCTGTATTAATCAATGATCTCTCAGGACTTGGCAAGTGTTCGCTGACGGCGGCAATCCCTGTTTTGTCTGTAATGGGCATTCAGGCGTGTCCTATGCCGACAGCCGTTTTGACAAGTCAGACGGGATTTGAAAGCTTTTACTGCAACGATTGCACTGATAAGCTTGATTATTACACAAGTGAATGGAAAAAACTCGGCTTTCAGCCTGACGGAATCTATACGGGTTTCCTCTCAAGCGAAAAGCAGGTGGACAAAATTCTTTCATTTATAGACAGCTTTGAAACCGACAACACGCTTGTACTTGTGGATCCGGTTCTCGGTGACGGTGGAAGAACCTACAGTCTTTATACCGAAACTCTCGGCAAAAAGATGAAAAAACTCGTTTCTGTTGCCGATGTAATCACCCCGAACCTTACCGAATGTTGTATTCTGTGCGATACCGACTATTCAGAACTGATTAAAAATGCCGATTCTCCCGATTTTCTCGATACGGTTGCAGAGCTTGCCAAAAAGCTTTTGAAACTCTACAAGGTGAAAACCGTGATTGTTACAGGCATTGAGCATAAAATTTCCGATGAGGTTACAAAGATTAACAATCTTATCGCAACCGATGATGAGGTGTTTTGTGTCAGCTGTGAAAAGACGGGCGGAAGTTATTCGGGTACAGGTGACTTGTTTGCCTCGGTTGTCTTTTCGGGACTGCTCCGTGGTGACAGCCTGAAAGATACCGTAAATCTGGCGGTAAAATTCATACAGACCTCTCTTTGTGAAACCGTTAAACTCGGTATTCACCGCAACGAGGGTATTGAATTTGAAAAACATTTAAAAATGCTTTTGTGAGGAAATTACTATGACTGCTAAAACTGTTTCAAAAACCGATTCAAAATATAATGTAAAGCTGATTGCAATTACGGCAATGTGTGCGGCTCTTGTTACCGTTACAACTGCTTTTATCAAGATTCCGTCACCGCTTGGATACTCTCATGCAGGCGACTCTATGATTTATCTCGCCGCAAGTATCCTCCCCGGACCTTTCGGAATTATCGCATCATCAATCGGCGGCGCTCTTGCCGACCTTATTTCGGGTTATCCGCATTGGGCAATCCCAACAGCTATTATCAAGGCTGTCAACGCAGTTCCGTTTGTGCTTTGCAGAATGGCGATGAAGAAGCGTGGCAAAGATGAAAAAATCATCAGTCCGTCATCACTTCTTATGCTCATTCCAACAACAATCGTTACAATCGGCGGTTACTTTATTGCAAACGGTCTTATGTATGACTTTGGTGCCGCAATTGCGGAACTTCCCACTTGCTGGTTGCAGCCCGGTGTAGGAGCATTAATCTACATTGTTGTAGGCATCGGTCTTGATAAAATCAATTTCAAGAAAAAACTCTCGCTTTAATGCGAGTTTCAATAAGGAGAAGAAAACATAATGGCAGATATTCTTTATGTGTACAAAACATCTATCTATGCTAATCTGACGAACAAATGCCCTTGCAGATGCACATTCTGTATCCGCAACAATACCGATTCGATCGGCAGTGCAGATACACTCTGGCACAAGCATGATCCGAGTATGGAGGATATTAAAAAGGCTGTTGATGATTTTGATTTCACAGGCTACAAGGAGCTTGTATTCTGTGGCTACGGCGAACCGACTTCGGCTCTTGATAATATGCTTGAAACCGCAAAATATGTAAGGGAAAAGCACCCCGACATCAAACTCAGACTCAACACAAACGGTCTTTCTGACAGAATCAACAACAAGCCCACAGCTGAGTTGATTTCAAAGTATATTGATTCTGTTTCAATCAGCCTCAATACCTGTTCATCGGAAAAGTATGACGAAGTTTGCCGTCCTGTTTTTGACCATGCGTATGAGTCAATGCTCAAATTTGCAGAGGATGCAAAGAAATATTTTGAACATACGCAGTTTTCAATCGTAGATACAATCCCCGAGGAGGACATCAAGGCTTGTCAGAAAATTGCCGATGACAGGGGAATTTATCTCAAAATCAGAAAATATTCCGATTAATCGTTAATTTTAATTTTTCATTTCATTTTATATTTCAGAAGTAAAGCCGACTTGTTGTTATGACAGGTCGGTTTTATTTTTATTCGGTATGTCATCCGCAACTGTCCGATAGGACAATTTCACTTTCAAATGATTCTATTCTTAAAGCTGTATATCCACCGCCTTGACGGAGGTAATTTTAATTGCTATAATTTATACAAATGGGGTGGTGCTTTGAAAAAGACAAAACTGTTGAAAATTGTCCTCAAACGGACAGGCGCAATTAAGCTTTTGTGCAGTTATGTTATCGTGTTTTTTGCGGTGAGTGTTGCAATATGGATTTTTGAGCCGAACATAACTCGGCTTTTTGACAGCATATGGTACTGCTTCAGCGTTGCCACAACAATCGGACTCGGAGATGTGCTTGCAACAACGCTTGTCGGCAGAGTGCTTTCAATCTTTCTTTCGATATGTTCAATTCTTATCATTGCAGTAGTTCCGGGCGTAATCACAAGCTACTATGTGGAAAGTACAAAACTTCGTGCTGACGAAAGCAGTGCAAAGTTTCTTGATGATCTTGAGCGCCTTCCCGAACTTTCAAAAGAAGAGCTTGTCGAGCTTTCCGAAAAGGTGAAAAAGTTTAATCGTAAAAAGTAAATTTAATAAATGCGGACATAAAAAATCCCGACAGTATCAAAAACATACTGTCGGGATTTTGCCTTTAAAGAAATATATTAACTTATTTTATGAATCCCTGAACAATCAAAATCAGTACAAGAACAGGGAGTACATACTTGAAATACGGCTTTAAAGCCTTTGAAAATTTAATGCCTTTACCGGTGTTACACTCATCAAGGTAGTTGTCAAATCCCCAACCGAATTTTGTAACGCAGAAGAGGAGATACACAAGCGAACCTACAGGAAGAAGGATATTGCTTACGAGAAAATCTTCCATACCGAGAACATTCTGACCGAAAATTTGGAAACCGCTCCAAATGTTGAAACCGAACACACACGGCAAACTTGCGATAAGAATGATGATTGTGTTGATAAGAACAGACTTCTTTCTGCTGATGCCGAACATATCAATCCAGAACGAAATGATGTTTTCAAACACGGCAATGATTGTTGAGAAGCACGCAAAAGTCATAAACAGGAAGAACAGAGTACCCCAAATTCTTCCGCCGGCCATATTTACGAACACATTCGGAAGTGTTACGAAAATCAGAGCAGGGCCTTGGTCGGGCTGAACACCGTATGAAAAACAAGCGGGGAAGATGATAAGACCTGCCATAATCGCAACAAATGTGTCAAGTGCGCAAATTTTGATTGACTCACTCGGCAGAGTGTGGCCTTTTGACATATAACTGCCGAAAATTTCCATTGCCGCAATGCCAAGGCTGAGTGTGAAGAATGCCTGATTCATAGCGGATGAAATAACATTGCCAAGTCCGATTTCATTCACCTTGTCCAAATCGGGAATAAGGTAGAAGCTGAGTCCCTCGCCTGCACCCGAAAGGAATAAGCTGTTGCCTGCGAGTACAAGGATGAGTATGAGCAACGCAATCATCATAACTTTGCTGACTTTTTCAATGCCCTTTTGAATACCTCTGCTGCAAACAAGGAATCCGAGGACGGTGATAATCGCCATCCAAATTACCATTTCAAGCGGATTTGACTGCAATTCGTTGAATACTCCGCCAACTTGCTCCGAGGTCATTCCGCTTTCAAATGAACCCGTCGCAAATTTGTAGAAGTAGCTCGTCATCCAACCCGAAACCGTGGTGTAGTACATCATCAAAAGGTAGCATCCGAGCATACAGAACCAGCCGTGAATGTGCCACTTGCTCTTTGGCTTTTCAAGTTTTTTGTAGCCGAGAACAGCACTTTTTCTGCTCGCTCTTCCGACTGCAAGTTCCATTGTCAAAACAGGAACTCCCATAAGAACGAGGAAGATTAGGTACAAAAGTACAAATAGTCCGCCGCCGTTCTGTCCTGCAACATACGGAAATCGCCACACATTGCCGATTCCGATAGCGCAACCCGCACTTACAAGGATAAACCCAAGTCGGGATTTAAAATTTTCTCTTTCCATAAACGAATTCTCTCCTATAAAAACAAACTTTTTGATTATACAAAAAATTCACACATTTGTCAAGATGCTCTGTTTTTAATAAATGAAGAATTTTCGCAAAAAAACCGCATAAATAAGCCGTTTTTTAGAGCAGAGGGTAGATAATGGGACAGTGGTTTATGGTATAATATTATTAAAGAAAAGGAAAGGAAAAACCTATTAAAAGGGCAATAACAATAATTGTTACTAAGTTAATGAAAGGCGGAAATTATTATGTTAATGAATTGTAAAAGAAAGATCCACGAAAAGCTTGTGTTTGAAAACGCACCGCAAAATCCCGAAGCAATCAAGGGTATCCGTGCATACCTTTTGGCGCTGCTTTTCTATGCAACGATGTCGAAGAGATGTGAAAATGCTGACTTTGATTTGCATATTGATATTGAGGGCGATGAAACGCTTTTTGAAACCGAAGACGAAAGTGCGGGCGAGATAATCCAGAAGCTCGGTAATCACGGCGGATTTACAATTGACATCACCTGCAGCGGAAAATTTGTGAATATCGGCAACTGTTCCGATGAGGAATTTATCACGGTGGCGTGTTTTCCTGATAGAGTTCCAAGCATTTTTGATTGCCTTGAAAATTCTGGCGAAAAGGACTTCAAGTACGGAAAAATAGCTTATTTTGACGGCATTGATTTGTGGTTATCCCAGTACATTGACGATAAAACCTGTATGGACAATGTTTTTGATTTTGGCGACATTGTTGAGAAAAAGGACTTCGCAATTTCAAATTTGTGGAATAGTGAAATGTTTCTTGTTATCGCATTTGATTTTGAAAAATATCACGGTGAGGCTGAGGAAATCAAGAATATAATCGAAAGATATATTTATGTTGATGATGAAAAAACATTTAAAAAGTGCCGCAAAAAGTGGGATGAGGAAATGATAATCGGAATTGACGGTGTGCAGTGGATTCCCGAAAATGTGGGAGAAATCGTTGCATTTACCGATGAAATCAACGAAGTGCTTGCTCGCCTTGACAGGGATGAAGATGTAGGAATTGAATCGTATGGACTTTTCTGCAATATGGACGAGTTCTTCTCGGCGCAGATTTATGCAGACAATGAGGAACATTGCTTTAAAGTTGTTGCGGTTCAGTCCGTAGTATGAAAAAAGGGAAGGATTTCTCCTCCCCGATAAAAAGTTTGATTATTCTATTATGATGTTTTCAACGCCGTGACTGAGGATTACATTGATAAGCTCGTTTCTTGAATAATTTGTTTCTGCGGCAGAGCCAAGTGACAGTGTTAATAGTTCAACTGAACCTGTGACAAACACAACAGACAGTAATGTTCAAAATGTGACTGTAAATAATTCTGCTAATTCAGATAGTAGTACAAATGTTGAATATTCTCAGAATTTTGTTCAGGTTAATCCGAAAAAGAAACCTGCTCCAATAAAAATAGTAATAACTTCAGTGATATTATGTGTTTTGGCGGCTGTTTTGATTGCACCATTGATTGACGCAAATCCTGTTGTTTCTAACAGGTTGGTTGGAAAATGTAAGAACAGCAACGAAACAACATATGTATTTAATGAAAATGGTATTCAGTACTACTACAACTTACATACCTTGGTAATAAATGCATTTCCAGACGATTTTAAAGACGCTACTTTTGATAGAATTCATCTTTCAGAAAGTGATTTGCAGTAAACAAAAACGAGGAAGGCATAAAACCTTCCTCGTAATTTTTTTGCTATTTTGTTAAGTCGAAAAGTGAAAATTCAAAAATTAAAACTTAATTGAGTCTGTGAAATCGTCATCTGTATCATCTTCAGATTCGTCAAAATAATCGGCATTGTCAGAATCACTTTCGTCTTCGGAAATGTCAATCATATCGAACTCGTCATATGTAACAGCCTTATTGAGCTTGAAAAAATTTGTCTGGCAGAAGTAGCGGCAGACACGGATGTAGTTGAGAAATTCGGGAGTTTCATTTTCATAGTCCTCGGCAGAAACACCCTCTTTGATGATAAGCAGCATCTCGACAATCTGCGAGTTACTGATAAAGAAGTTGTTATGCTCCTCAAAAATTATAAAAATATCGTCATCATCGAGGTCGTATTTTTCGCAGGCATAAAGTGCCTCGCTCTTTGAATTCCTCACAACTCTGTAAATCTCAAAATCAATCATATCAGGCTCATCGCAATCAATGTTGCCCATAACGCAGAGTTCAAGGAAAGTCTTGCTCATAACAGCCTTGTCGGCTAGTTCAAGGTCAAAGTGCTTTTCAAGCGAAATGATAAGCTCGTCCTGTGACTTCACACCCGGTGTGATGAGTGGCTTGTATCTTTTGATGAGTTTGTTTTTATAAAATTCCGAATTTTCATACTTTAATGAAAGATTAGCGGCAATGTTGTCAAATATATTCATCGTTATCTCCTTAAAAAACAAGTAGTTTTTATGTTTACAGGTAAATTATAATCGAATTTAAGGATAAAATCAATATGCTTTTTGAATATAATGCCCAAACAGATTTATAAATTCGCAGTTTTCATTTATAATCTTAATGTAGAATGACAAACTTGTAGGGGCGGATATCATCCGCCAGCCTTGATGCTATCATATGTTTTTCTGAATGTTTTGATATGATAAAAATTGTGTATTCGTAATATTGAAGTGAAATATATGATAAGCAGAAAACGGTAAGGAGGAGAGTTATGAGCTTGTTTGATAAAATGAAAAAACATCAGCCCCCTGAAAAAACGAATGACGGCGAATTTAAGAGCGATGTAAACACGATTCTGCACGGTACAAGCGTTCAGAACAGAAAAGAAATGTGCGAGCTTGAATACATGAAGGCAAGACGGCTTTTGAAAAATCCGACCGTTGAAACCGTTGCCCGTGCTAAAAATATAATGAATACCCTTGCAACCGATTTCGATTATCTTCCTGCCGTATTGTGGATGGCTGAATTTTCCGTGAACGGTGTCAAAAATCCCGAACAGGCGGCTATGTGGTACAAAAAAGCCGCAGACCTTGGCAGTGCGAATGGAGCATCCAAAATTGCAGATATTCTTATGGACGGCAGAGGTGTTACCCGCAATCCGAAACTTGCAATGGAGTACTATAAAATTGCCGCCGATAATGGCATAGCGTCAGCGTCATTCGCATTGGGTGAATATTATGCAAAAACAGGCAATAGGGAAGAAGCCGTAAAAGCCTACGAAAAAGCCGTCAAAGGCGGATATAAAGATGCCGAAAAAAAGCTTGCCAAATTGAAGAAAAAGTTTTGATTCTAATATAATTCTGTATTAGAATAATTGTGTATTGGTAAACGCAGTTCAATTGAAAATTGAAAATGGAAAGTTGAAAATTATGGTCGGGTATATGGATTGCAAAATGAAAATCCGTGTTGCCCGACCATATTATATATAAAAGTATATGCGTGTCAGTAGGGGCGTTCATCGGACGCCCGCCAAGTAAAGATACAAATACTATGATAGAAATAAACCGTATAAATGAACCATAGTTACCGAAATAATGTAGGGGAGAACCGTGTTCTCCCAATCGTGTGCATTGCACACGATTGCACGCATTGCGTGCAAATTTGAATACACGGTTTTCATCATATTAAAAAATATGTGTTTAAACAAGTTCTGCCATTAAGGCAGGCGCCCAATGAGCGCCCATACAAGTTTACATTAAAATATGCAAAAAAGAAAAGATACTCAGTTTTGAGTACCTTTTAATGGAGCGGATGATTACTTTGTGATATAGAAGTTGCCAATCTCGTCTTTGTCTAAAGCGTTTGGGCTTAACTTGGATCAACGCTACGCCCTAAAAACAGTTCGCTGAACTGTTTTCTAAACGGGCTTTCGATTCCCATCTGATTGATTTATTTCTTCAATATGCAAAAAGAAAAGGTACTCGTTTTTGAGTACCTTTTAATGTGGAGCGGATGATTACTTTGTGATACAGAAGTTGCCAATCTCGTCTTTGTCTAAAGCGTTTGGGCTTAACTTGGATCAACGCTACGCCCTAAAAACAGTTCGCTGAACTGTTTTCTAAACGGGCTTTCGATTCCCATCTGATTGATTTATTTCTTCAATATGCAAAAAGAAAAGGTACTCGTTTTTGAGTACCTTTTAATGTGGAGCGGATGATTACTTTGTGATACAGAAGTTGCCAATCTCGTCTTTGTCTAAAGCGTTTAGGCTTAACTTGGATCAACGCTACGCCCTAAAAAAACAGTTCACTGAACTGTTTTCTAAACGGGCTTTCGATTCCCATCTGATTGTTTTATTTTTTAATTTTCGCAAAAAGAAAAGGTACTCATTTTCGAGTACCTTTTAGTGGAGCGGATGATGGGAATCGAACCCACACGATCAGCTTGGAAGGCTGAAGTTCTACCACTAAACTACATCCGCTTATCTGCAACATTGTTATTATATCACGCAGTTTGGTATATGTCAAGAATTTTTTTGTTGTGAAATATACAGGGGCATTCGATGAACACCCCTGATTAATTTAAATAACATATTATCTCACAAATTAGAACTTGTTTCAAATCGTTTTCGCAATTGTTTTAACGCTTTGGTTTCGATGCGGCTGACATAGGAACGGGATATGCCTAACATTTTGGCAACACTTTTTTGAGTCATGGCTTCCTTGCCGTCAAGACCGTACCTCAGTACAATAATCTTTTGCTCACGCTCGTTAAGTTCCTCTTTTATGAACTGACCGAGCTTTTTTGAATTAAGCTTCAAATCAAGATTGTCGATTATATTATCGTCAACCGACATAATATCAAGAAGGGTGAGAGGGTTGCCGTCTTTGTCGGTATCAATTGTTTCGTTTAAAGAAATATCCTGTGCACTTTTCTTTGCATTTCTGAAATGCATAAGAATTTCGTTTTCAATGCATCTGCTCGCATAAGAACTTAATTTTATGTTTTTGTTCATGTCAAATGTGTTGATTGCCTTTATCAGACCGATTGTGCCGATTGATACAAGGTCATCCTGTTCGCTTTGTGTTCCGTAATATTTCTTTATTATGTGTGCGACAAGCCTCAGATTGTGTTCAACAAGCATATTTCTTGCCGCAATATCGCCGTTTGCACTTTTTTCAAGACATTCACGCTCTTGCTTTTCTGTTAAAGGTTTCGGAAACGAACCGCCTCCGCAAACATGAAGAATGAAAAAACATATATATTGTCCTAGAAATCCGAGTAACTCAATCATAACAGCACCCCTTAAACTAAAATTTATCGTTATATAATTTTATTCGTGAAATGTTCAATAATTGCCTGTACCTGATTTTCCTCAAAAAACTTCACAAAGCAATCAAAAACTTGATTTTTGCAATGAATTTGTATAATATACCACTTGAAATTTTGGCAAGAATAAACTACAATTTAACTATGTCGTGTTTCGACAAAATATTTTAGGGGGGCTTTCTTTTGGAAAAGATTTTCAAACTGAAAGAAAACGGCACTAATGTCAAAACCGAGATTATTGCCGGCATTACAACATTCCTTGCAATGGCTTACATACTCGCTGTAAACCCGAGTATTCTTTCTGCCGCAGGAATGGATCCGAATGCAATCTTTGCAGCAACAGCTGTATCGGCTGGGTTTGCAACACCCCACCTGGGCTTTTTTTTCCACATTGTGATAA